>Ga0209400_1000235_pt1 | contig 49227 bp, 50 predicted proteins | sample M_130807_EF_Meta_FD_187313 | JGI IMG/M metagenome (GOLD analysis project Ga0209400, IMG submission 187313) | Freshwater microbial communities from Lake Montjoie, Canada to study carbon cycling - M_130807_EF_MetaG (SPAdes) (version 2) | ecosystem: Environmental > Aquatic > Freshwater > Lake... | reverse complement strand
CTAGATTTAGTTCGAGAATTCCAACTTGTCTTGGTAGATCATTCTCTGCTGCAAGTTCTGGATGCAGTTCACCGGCGTAACCCACGAAGTCATCTGAACCAACTACCTTGATTGCAGCTGTCCTACCGGGATGGAAACCTTGAACTACTACTTGCTCCAGATAAAGCTCAACACCAACTGCATGTGCTGCAGTCTTAGCTGCCTGAATGGCATCTAGATAGCTTGCCTTGACGGACTTCTTACCAACTTGCGCTGAGACTCTGTCACCGACAAACACTGCACCAAGAGATAGCGGCTGGTGTGGAACACTCTCGTGCAGAACTGCAAGCTCTGCTTCAGAAGGTAGCTTCACACCACTCGGCAGTGAAACATCTGTTTGCTTACCCGGTGCAAAAACTAGTCCAACTTCGTAAATTGCAAGATCTGTAAGAGTTCTTGAGACGTTTCGCTTTGCCGCATCTAGAAGCCCAGGCAACATGCTCAGACGTAGTTCGTTCACATCTTCCTGCATTGCATTGGCAAGAGTAACGCGAGGGACATCACTGCCTGCAAAGTATGAATTCTGAGCAGAGGTTAGGAACGGGTAGTTCAATACTTCTACGTGACCAGTTCCAGCTAATTGGTTGATAACCGCTCTGCGTAGTTTCTGACGCTTAGTCAGCCCTCTTCCCGGAGGTGCAACAGGCAATCTCGAAGGAATACGGTCGTAACCTGTGATTCTGGCAATCTCTTCAACAAGATCAGCTTTGTCATTTAGATCTGGTCGCCATGATGGTGGAATAACTTCATAACCTTTTTGAACAGTTGCAACAACACAACCTATTTCAGTCAAAGTGTCAACAATTTCTGCTTGAGTGTATTCAACACCAGTGATGCTTGCGGCAAATGACTCAGGCAATGAAACAGCTGCGATTGCTGGAGTCTCATCGAAGTGTGAACCTAGAGACTCTGCTGTTGCACCAGCATATTCCTCGAGTAGTTGAATAACACGAGCTGCTGCATATTCTGCAACCCTTGGGTCCACTCCTCTTTCAAAACGCTTGGAAGCTTCGCTAGGCAGCTTGTGTCTGCGTGCACTTCTAGCAATTGAAACACCATCAAAGTTCGCTGATTCAATCAGTACTGAAGTTGTGGTTGAGCTAACTTCAGTGCTCTGTCCACCCATGACACCAGCGATACCGACAGCGCCACTGTCATCAGCAATTACAAGATCTTCAGCGTGAAGGGCTCTAGTCTGACCATCAAGAGTCACTAGAGATTCACCGGCGTTTGCCCTACGCACTACTAGTCCCCCTGAAACTTTTGACTGGTCATAGGCGTGAATGGGTTGACCAAGTTCAAGCATCACGTAGTTGGTGATGTCAACAACGATAGAGATGGAACGCATGCCAGCAAGTTTTAGTCTCGACACCATCCAGGCAGGAGTCTGAGCCTGAGCATCAACATTGCTTGCTGATCGAACGACAAACTTTGATGAGCCGACATTGCCTCTAATCGGAGCGGCGTCAGCAATCTTTACTACAAACCCATCCGCCTTGACAGGAGTAACCAAAGTAATTGGATCGGTGAACTTTGCTCCAGTTGCGTGAGAGAACTCACGAGCTATGCCTCTAATTGAGAAACAATATCCACGATCAGGAGTCACATTTACTTCAGCAGCTTCATCAGAGAGATGCAAAAGTTCAAGTGCATCAGTGCCAACTTCAGGATCTAATCCGATAGTTGATAAACGCAAGATGCCTTCGTGATCATCACTTATGCCCAGCTCTCGAGCGGAGGCAATCATGCCATCACTCACGTGACCATAGGTTGAACGAGCAGCAATCTTGAAATCACCGGGCAACACCGCTCCAGGCAAAGTCACAACAACTTTGTCGTTGACTTCAAAGTTTCTTGCACCACAAACAATGCCACGAACATCTTCGCCGTCGTCAGCAGCTTTCACTCCAACCGGAGCAACTCTGACCTGACACCAGCGAATGGTTTTACCATTGGACTGCTCTTCTTCAACAAACTCAAGAACCTGTCCAACAACAATTGGTCCAACCAGTGAGAAAGAGTGTGAACCTTCTTCCTCCAAACCAACTTTGACAAGTTCTGCCATAACTGAGTCAGCAGTTGAACCCTTAGGTAATTCCACATATTCATTTAGCCAAGACAACGGGACGCGCATTAGAGCACCATCCCAAACTGCTTCGAGAAACGAACATCGGCTTCAACCATGTCGTGCATATCTTTGACATCGTTACGGAACATTAAAGTTCTCTCGATACCCATACCGAAAGCAAAACCTGAATAAATCTCCGGGTCAATCCCAGCTGCACGAAGAACGTTGGCATTCACCATGCCACAGCCGCCCCACTCAACCCAACGAGCACCACCTTTGGCACCTGGGTGCCAAACATCCAGCTCTGCTGAAGGCTCAGTGAATGGGAAGAATGATGGACGTAAACGAATCTTGGCGTCAGGACCAAACATAATTCGGGCAAAGTGCTCAAGAGTTCCTTTGAGATCCGCCATAGTCAAACCTTTATCGACAGCAAGACCTTCAACCTGGTGGAAGACCGGGGTGTGAGTTGCATCAAGTTCATCCGTTCTAAACACACGGCCTGGGCAGAGCACATAAACCGGTAAGTCACGTTCAAGCATTGAGCGCACCTGTACTGGTGAAGTGTGAGTTCTAAGCACAAGGTGAGCCTCAACTGGCTCAACAAAGAATGTGTCCTGCATCGCACGCGCTGGGTGGTCGGCATCAAAGTTCAAGGCATCGAAGTTGAACCATTCGCTTTCAACTTCTGGTCCTTCGGCAATCTCCCAACCCATACCAACGAACACATCTGCAATCTCATCCTGAAGTAAAGAGAGTGGGTGTCTAGCACCAAGCACCTGAGTACTAGCAGCAGCTGTCACATCGACGGTTTCAGCAGCTAACTTCTGAGCCTGCTCCTGCTTATAGAACTTCTCTTCAGCGGAACTGAAGGCTTGATTGAGTTCAGCTCTTGCTGCTGTGATGAGCTTGCCGGCTTCAGCCTTCTGGTCGCCAGGTAATTTACCCAGAGAGGCACTAAGCGCTGCAATGCCTGATCCATCACCAACTGCCGCAGCGCGAATTGACTTCAGTGAGGAAAGATCTTTAGCTTCAGAGATGAGCTTTAGGGCGTCAGAAACAACGGCATCCACTGATGCTTTATTAATTGGGCTGTTCTCTGACATTAGGTTCAAGTATATCCGCTATGCAATAAGGCTCTGAGTTAGCTGGCAGTGGCGTTCTGAGCGAATGCTGACGAGTAAAGACAGACACTGGCAGCAGTTGCAAGATTTAGGGACTCTGCTGCTCCATAAATTGGAACGGCAACAGTCTTGTCAGCAAGAGCTAACACCTCAGGCTCGAATCCCCACGCTTCATTGCCGAATAACCAGGCTGTTGGCTTAGCTAACTCGTCTGAAAGTTCAGGTAGTGCAACTCCACTTGCATCTGCAGCAAGAATCTGGATACCGGCAGCCTTCAGAGCTGCAACAACATCAGCAATCTCAACATCAACAACGAATGGAAGATGGAACATGGAACCGGTAGTTGATCTAACAACCTTTGGGTTATAGATATCAACGCTTCCAGAGCTAAAGATCACTGCGTCAGCTCCAGCAGCATCAGCTGCTCGAAGCACAGTTCCAGCATTGCCTGGGTCTCTGATCTGAGAAAGTAATGCGACTAGCTTTGGCTTTGATGCCAACACATCGTCAAGGCTCACATCGAACTGGTGGCAGACGGCAACTACACCTTGGGGTGTATTGGTATCGCTTAGAGCCGCCAACACAGATTCGCTGACTAATTGAACTTCAACTCTTGAGTTCTTGGCTTTCGTGAAGAGTTCCGGATGACGTGCCAAAGCCTCCTCGGTAGCGAAAGCTTCGAGGATGAGTTTTGGTCTGTCTAACGCTTCGCGAAATCCTTGTGGTCCCTCAAGCAGAAAGAGCCCGGTTTCTAACCGGGCGTCTTTCTTTACAAGCTTGGCAACCCCACGAACCTTAGCGGCCTTGGGATCTTCTAGCACGGGTTCTAGTGAACCTTAGGTGCTGAAGTGTTCGCTGGAAGTGCAGCCTTAGCGGTTGCAACCAATGAAGCGAAAGCCTTCGGTTCGTTCACAGCTAGGTCAGCCAGGATACGACGGTCAACTGCAACACCAGCAAGGTTTAGACCCTGGATGAGGCGGTTGTATGTCAGGCCGTTAGCGCGAGAGGCTGCGTTAATACGCTGAATCCATAGACGACGGAAGTTACCCTTCTTGTCGCGACGGTCGTTGTATGCGTAGACCAGGGAGTGCAGAACCTGCTGCTTAGCCATGCGGTATAGACGTGAACGCTGTCCACGGTAACCCTTTGCACGCTCAAGCGCGGTACGACGCTTCTTCAACGCGTTTACTGCGTTTTTTACTCTTGCCATTAGTTTCTCCTAAAAATTGTTGTGAAAGCTTGGACTAGTGGCCGAGCTGCTTCTTGATGGTCTTGAAATCTGCTGCGCTAACTACCTGGTCCTGGTTTAGACGACGGGTACGGCGGCTTGACTTGTGCTCAAGGTTGTGGCGCATGTTGATCTGCTGCTTCATCAACTTGCCGCTACCTGTGAAGCGGAAACGCTTCTTAGCGCCAGAGTGGGTCTTCTGCTTTGGCATAACTATTCTCCTGTTTATCTACTCTGCGGTTTCAGCCGCAGAATCCTTTGTTTCGTCAGTGCTAGTCACTGACTTGCTCGCCTTTGCTTGCTTGTCTGCAAGACGCTTTGCTTCAGCTTTCGCCTCTGCTTTGTTACGAAGTGGAGCTATTACCATCACCAAGGTTCTTCCGTCAGCCGAAGGACTCGACTCAACAGAACCAAACTCAGTAACTTCTTCAGCTACCTTTTGAAGCAACTTGACACCCATTTCGGGCCTAGATTGCTCGCGACCACGGAACTGGACCATGACCTTTACCTTGTCGCCAGCTTTCAAGAAGCGTTCAATCTGACCCTTTTTGGTTCCATAGTCGTGATCATCAATCTTCAAACCAAAGCGAACAGTCTTGATAACTGTATTTGTCTGGTTCTTTCTTGCTTCACGAATCTTCTGGGCCGCTTCGTATTTGAACTTTCCGAAATCCATCAGTTTACATACCGGTGGCTCAGAGCCTGGCGATACTTCCACCAAATCCAAGTCGATTTCCTGCGCCATACGCAGTGCCTCTTCGATTTTGATGATTCCTAGCTGTTCGCCGTTAGGCCCAACTAGACGTACTTCGGCTACTCGAATTCGTTCGTTAATACGCGGATCGCTGATCTGCTGCTCCTCTTGACGTGACTTAGGCGGCCACGAAGTGCAAGCATTTACTTGCCAACGCGCAGAACTGAAAGTTCAAAGCTTTACCCGGCCACCTAAAGAAATCGGTAGTCGCGGGTGGGAAATGAATCCACTTCTGACTGCAGAACAAGTTCCGCAGAGCCGTAGGCTAGCCTAGCAGAGAACCCTCTAGAAAGTGAAGCCCTAATTGTCAGATGATTTTGAAGCCCAAGCAATGCGAGAACTTGAAGAAGTGCCGGCTGTTGAGGTTATCACCGCTACTGCCGTCCACCTTATGAGCGCCGCCGCTGTTCAGGTAGGGCTTGCTGAAAATGGCTACAAAGGCGACCTTGACGAAGCTAGAAAGCTCATTAATTCCCTCGCTGGACTAATCACTGCTTCGGCTGCCGACCTAGGTGATCACCATGCCCGACCGCTTAGAGACGGGCTTAGAAGTCTTCAACTTGCCTTTAGAGAAGCCTCAATCATCAAGGATGAGCCAGGCCAAGGCCCAGGCGAGAAATACACCGGACCAGTTAACTAGCTGGCAGAAACTTCAATCCGACCGAATCGACAAGTTCAACAAACCTAGAACTAGTAGAAATTGCGTCCAAGAATTGCTTTTGGATATCCCCTAGTCGCTCAGGACTAACATTCCCAGCCAAATAAATCACGACACCGAGTTCGTGACCCATCAGGCTAGCTTTTGGGTCGCCGTTTAACAAGGTAAAGCTCTGCACTTCACCTACTTGATCTAGTGCTTTATCCACTATCTCTATAACTTCGCTATTCAGATTTGGTAATTGCCATTGGAATCCCTGAGCAATTGCCTCAAGTGCTGTTCTCCTAAACACGAATTCAGTTTCACTACCTGGATCCAATACAACTCGAGTGTTGCCTTCAGCTATAGCTGCTAACGCAACTGTTCTGCCGTTATTGGGAACTGGCCTGGCAGAAGGATTCCAGTTCATCATCGTCTGGACCGAAGTAAATATCGGAAGTCCATTTTGTCCATCTGGAGTTCGAACACTCACAATGGAAAGCTCGGCAGATTTATCCACCTTATGACCGTGTGCACCCTCCCCCGATTCGCCAAGAGTTGCTACAAGTGGAATTAGCACTCTTGCTTCTGAAAACTTTTGAGCAATAGCAACTTGGTTGTTTGAACCATTCTTGAACGAAAGCAGCTCGGCGAGTAAATCAGGATCTGCATCTCCACTGTCGGATGCAAAGTTATTCTCTTGAAAAGATCTGCCAGACCAGGGCACTCCTGCCGAATCCGAATACTTGTCGTGCTCAGACATTAGTAACCTGCGACAGCAAGTGCTTGTTCTAGAGTGAACTTTCCTGCATACAGTGACTTACCTAGGATTGCACCTTCGAGACCAAACGGAACGAGTTCACGCAAACGCTCTAAATCTTCAAGCGATGAAATACCGCCAGAGGCAATGACCGGCTTGTTAGTTCGTTCCATAACCAATTTCAACATTTCAATATTTGGACCGAGTAGCATTCCATCTTTGGTAACGTCAGTCACAACATATCTAGCACAACCTGCTTGCTCTAATCTCTCAAGAACTTCAAAAAGATCACCGCCTTCTTGAGTCCAACCACGAGCTGCAAGAGTTGTTCCACGAACGTCTAAGCCAACTGCAATCTTTTCTCCATGAAGTTCGATTACTTCAGCAGTCCACTCAGGATTCTCCAGTGCGGCAGTACCAAGATTTACTCTGGTAGCTCCAGCATCAAGAGCAGCTTGCAATGATTCACCATCTCGAATTCCACCACTGAGTTCAATCTTTATTCCCTTGGAATTATCAATAACGGATTTGATTATTTCCTTATTGTCACCTCTAGAAAAGGCTGCGTCCAGATCAACTAGATGAATCCATTCAGCCCCAGCATCGATAAACAACTGTGCTGCTTCAACGGGTGATCCGTAATCAGTTTCGGTACCAGCAGCTCCTTGGCTGAGGCGAACTGCTTTTCCATCTGCAACATCAACTGCTGGTAGGAGTACTAGTTTGTCTGACATTTCAAATACCTATCTATAGAGTCTTTAGCCAGTTGGAGATCAACCTAAGCCCGGCTTCACCAGATTTCTCAGGGTGGAACTGCGTTGCCGAGAGAGGTCCATTCTCAACTGCAGCTACGAATCGAGAACCGTATTCTGCCCAAGTCACCTTAGGTTTTTCAAAAGCAGTTTCTCTTTCAAGAGGAAAATCTGCAGCTCCATAGGAGTGAACAAAATAGAAGTGTTCTTCTTCGATGCCTTCGAAAAGTGAAGAGCCCGCAGCTGCATCAATAGTATTCCAGCCGATATGAGGAAGAGTTGGCGACTCTAACTTGGTGATCACTCCTGGCCACTGCCCCAAACCTTCAGTATCAATTCCGTGCTCAGTTCCAGCATCAAAGAGCACTTGCAAACCAACACAGATTCCAAAGACGGGTTTTGCAGCCGAGAGTCTTTGGTCAATGATTGATGGAGCACCGATAGCTAGAAGCTGCTCCATGACACTCGCATAAGCTCCAACACCTGGCACTACCAAACCATCGGCAGCAAGCGCCTTAGCTCTATCACCGGTAAGTTCAACATCTGCACCTTGAGCAACAAACGCATTCACTACAGAGTGAACATTCCCGCTTCCATAGTCAAGGACTACAACTTTGGGTTTGGTCACAGAGAACCCTTAGTTGATGGCACTCCAACAACACGAGGATCCTTCTCGACAGCCTTGCGGAGAGCCCTAGCGAAAGCCTTGAACTCTGTTTCAGCAATGTGGTGAGGGTCGCGTCCATCTAGTACGTTTACGTGCACGGTCATATCAGCGTTCAGAGTGATTGCTTCAAAGACATGTCTGATGAGTGAACCAGTGAAGTGTCCACCGATTGCGTGGAATTCAAAACCACTTGGTTCTCCTGTGTGAGAAAGATATGGTCTACCAGATAGGTCAACAACAGCGCGAACCAGGGCATCATCCAGTGGAACTGTTGCATCACCATAACGAGCAATCCCTGCTTTATCCCCAAGAGCTTGCTTTAGCGCTTGCCCCAAAACAATCGCAGTGTCTTCTACTGTGTGGTGAATGTCAATGTGGGTGTCCCCTGATGATTGAATCTCTAAATCAATCATCGAGTGCTTTGAAAATGCAGTCAGCAGGTGATCGTAGAAAGGCACTGTGGTGTTGATGGAAGATGTTCCTGTTCCATCCAAGTTGAGTGAGAGTTTTACCGAAGACTCAGAAGTCTTTCGTTCGATAAAAGCTGTACGGCTCATTTGATTGCCTTTCAAGCAAAGTTATGTGTGGGAGTTTGCCGACCTTGGCAGTTATCTAATTCTACTTCGCAGACACTAGTTCAGTAATAGCCGCAATTACCGCACTGGTCTCGGCTTCGGTTCCAGCCGTAATACGTAAAGTATTTGGAATTCCAACATTGCGAACCAAAATACCTTGATCCAACAGTGCCTTCCACATTCCATCTGGATCTTCAATTCCACCAACGAGAATGAAATTGGCATCTGACCGATACGGATCTAACCCCAGGTCCTGAAGTGACACGTATAGACGATCACGTTGTTCACGGATATCTTCAACAGTTCGCAACATTTCAGAACTATGAGCCAGTGCTGCCTCTGCTGCCGCTTGAGTAAGAGCGCTTAGGTGATAAGGCAGTCGAACCAAACGCATGGCATCACAGACTGCAGAGTCAGCTGCTAGATAGCCAACACGAGCACCAGCAAAAGCGAAAGCCTTCGACATTGTTCGGCTAATCAAAAGCCGTTCACGCCCTTCAAGAAGTGAAAGCGCTGAATCATCATTTAAAGAAAACTCTGCATAAGCTTCATCAACAACAAGAATTCCTGATGTGGCCTCGTAGGCTGCTTTTATAACTTCAAGGGAAACTGGTGTTCCAGTCGGATTATTTGGGGAACAAATAATAGTGATGTGTGGCTGGTGGGTCTTTATCGCCTCAACTACTAGGCCTTCGTTTATTTCATAACGGTCTCCCCTGCCGACTTCAACATATTGAGTATCAGTTGACGAAGCAATGATCGAATACATGCTGTATGTCGGAGTGAAGCTCAGTGCTTTACGTCCAGGGCCACCAAATGCCATGAAGAGTTGCTGCAAGATTTCATTTGACCCATTGGCTGCCCAAATTTGAGATTCGGTAAGACCGTGCCCAAGATAGTTGGCTAGTGAATTGCGCAGTGATGTGAATTCCCGGTCGGGATACCTATTGATGTCCTTCAGAGCGAGGGCCAAGCGGCTAATAATATCGACCAGAATCGGTTCACTGATTTCGTGAGTGTTTTCATTGACATTCAGCGCTACTGGCACATGTAACTGAGGAGCGCCATAAGGAGCTTTTCCCCTTAGGGAATCTCTTAGCGGAAGATCATTCAACTCAGTCATTGGTTAAGGTTACTAACCCTCAACCTAAAATCACTAACTTCGAGGAATGGCAAGACGCATTCCAGCTTCAACCACGCTGTCCTGCATATTGTTCAGAGCGATAATCTCTTGAACGAAATCTCTGATGTCACGATCTCCGGCATTACGCTCGGCGATTCCCCACAGAGAGTCACCACTTTGCACTGTTACATAAGTAAAGTTTTTAGCACTTGCGCTTGAGATTACAGAACTTGTCGCTTCTGCAGACTGAACAGATGAAGACTGCCCAAAAATCATGAAGTACCCGGTAACCAACAGAACTCCCCAAACAATCAACTTGCGAGCAATGCGAACTGAGGTCCTTACCTGAGGCTGAAGGCTCTGCGGTTGAACCACTGCTGCGACAGGGGAAGCCTTGCGGATACGGTCCATTGGGAACTCGATGATCTGAGCTGACATTTCTGTCCTTTCTTCCGAACATTTGTTCTAATACGAACAAGATTACGGGAATATTTTTGATTTTGTCAAGAATTTTTGGCTTTTTATCGAAAATGTGTTTGATATATTCTTGAAAATCGAATACATTTTTGATAGTTGCCTTATTAGTTATCTAATCTGCAACCACCGACAAAGCGCCCTAAACCTTCAGGAAGGCACCAAATGACCCGCAAGAGCAGTGATTCACTAACTGAAATCCAGGCTTCTATCCTGCAGATGATCCTTCAGAGCAAGGCAGCTAGGGGTATTGTTCCGTCCATGCGTGAGATTGCCGAAGCTGTGGGGCTAAGTGCTGTTGCCAGCGTCTCCTACCAGCTAGATAACTTAGAGCAAAAGGGATACATCCGACGCCAGGACAACCTATCTAGAAACATCGAGGTCTTGATTACTCCTGAAGGCTGGGATGACTCAGCCTCAAATCAAGCGGAAAATGTTGTCCCGATGGCCGCAACCGCGATGGTTCCACTTGTTGGCCAGATTGCAGCCGGTATCCCTATCACTGCAGATCAAAATGTTGAAGAAATGTTCCCCCTCCCTCGAACCTTGGTTGGATCAGGCGAACTATTCATGCTCAAGGTCAAGGGTGACTCAATGATTGACGCCGCTATCTGCGATGGCGACTGGGTTGTAATTAGAACTCAGAAGACAGCTGAAAATGGCGACATAGTTGCTGCTGAAATCGATGGAGAAGCAACTGTAAAGACTTTCAAGCAGAGAGATGGCAAAGTCTGGTTACTACCTAGAAACAGTGCCTTCGAACCTATTGATGGAACTCATGCAAGCATCATGGGTATTGTCGTAAGCGTTCTTCGCAAACTCTAGAACCCGAACTTCTCCAATTCTGAGGCTAAATCGCCTCTAACCAGAGCTTCGATGAAGGTTCCTTCTTCGCGATACTCAATCTTTTGAATTTCAGAGTTTAGATGCATTCTCGAAACTAAATCCCCGCGATTGTATGGAATGAGAACACGAACAAATACGTTCGGGTGAGGCAATAGAGCAGCAATCTTTGCTTGGAGTTCTGCAATCCCCTCCCCTGTCCTAGTCGAAACAAATACTGCCTCTGGCTGAAGACCTCTTAGCGCAAGTATTGTCCCTTCATCAATCAGATCAACTTTGTTGAAGACAATGAGTTCGGCAACTTTCCCTGCATCCACCTCTGCAATAACTTTTCTAACGGTTTCAATCTGAGAACCAGGGTCTGGATGAGATGCATCAACGACGTGAACGATTAGATCACTATCACCAATCTCTTCAAGTGTTGATCTGAATGCCTCCACTAATTGGTGAGGAAGATTTCTAACAAAGCCAACTGTGTCCGCAATTGTGTATTCGCGGCCATCTGGGGACTTTGTCTGTCTAACAGTGGGATCAAGAGTTGCGAATAGAGCATTCTCAACCAACACTCCTGCTGAGGTAAGCCTGTTCAATAGTGATGACTTACCAGCGTTGGTGTATCCGGCGATTGCGACAGAAGGTATTTGCGTTCTTTTGCGGTTTGCTCGTTTTGTGACACGAGCTGGTTTCATCGCAGCAATCTGCTTACGCAATTTAGCCATCCGAATATTGATTCTTCTGCGATCTAGTTCAATCTTGGTTTCTCCAGGTCCTCGAGAACCAATACCTTCACCACCGGCAGCTCTACCGCCGGCCTGCCGAGACATCGACTCACCCCAACCACGAAGACGAGGAAGAAGATATTCAAGCTGGGCTAGTTCTACCTGAGCTTTACCTTCTCGGCTCTTAGCGTGCTGAGCAAAGATCTCGAGAATGATTGCAGTTCTATCAATCACCTTTACTTTGACAACATCTTCCAACGCTCTTCGTTGAGAAGGCGCTAGCTCAGTGTCGGCAATGACAGTGTCAGCTCCGATTGCCTTCACTAGCTCTTGGAGTTCAATAGCTTTACCTTTACCGAGGAAGGTAGCGGGATCAGGGTGGTAACGCCTTTGCAGCAACCCATCGAGCACTTCTGCCCCTGCAGTCTCAGCAAGAGCTGCCAACTCTCTAAGTGAGTTCTCGGCATCCTGCAGAGTATTCTCTCCCCAAATACCGATCAGGACTACCTTTTCCAGTTGTAGTTCTCGGTATTCAACCTCACTGATGTCTTGCATCTGGGTTGATAACCCAGGGACCTTTTTCAGTGCTGCTCTATCAGCTAGATCTTGTTGGTCACCATCAAAATCATTAGGGACACTGTCCTCCACCCCAAGTGCTTGCGCACGCTTATCCCTTTGGAGAATGCGGTCAATCAGAGCAGCTGAGTTCTCTGAACCCTCTTGCTCATCATCAAATTCTTCGGAAGACATAACATTCATAAGACTAGTTCTTACAGAGAGAGTATTGTTTCTCTCGTGGCAGAACATTACTTCAGCGAGAATCCAGCAGGTGAATACAAGCAACGCTTGATTTCAGTCACCTTAGCCGGAGTGAAAGCAGAAGTAATAACCGCTAGTTCTGTTTTTAGCCCAGAACACATTGACCAAGGTACAGAAGTATTACTCTCTCAAATAGATCTTGCGATTCCCAGCGGAACACTATTGGACATCGGTTCAGGCTGGGGACCAATAGCCCTGTCCCTTGGCCTGCATTCACCTAAAACTAAGATTTACGCCATTGATGTGAATGAAAGAAGCCTGGAACTAACCAAGCTCAACGCTGAAAAACTAGAAGTGCGGAACATTGTCGCCTGCAAACCAAATGAAGTTCCAGATGAACTTATGTTTGACCAGATCTGGTCTAACCCACCTATCAGAATTGGAAAGGCTGCTCTTCACGAAATTCTTTTGACCTGGCTTCCACGTCTTGTCTCAGGCGGGGCCGCATACCTGGTAATTCAAAAGAACCTTGGCTCTGATTCATTACAAAAATGGTTGGAGCTGGAATTCAAGCAAGGCTATGAAGTTTCAAGAATGAGTTCAATAAAGAGTTTTAGAATCCTCAAAGTTTCTAGGCTTTGAATTCGTAAGTTCCTTCAAAGCTAAGTTCTGCCGGACCACTCAAACCAACGTGCTCGCCCTCTTCGGTTGGAAACATTCGAACTCCCAATATTCCACCTGGCACTTCAACACTCCACTGATTAGGAGCATCTGATCCTGCCCACAACCTGGTTGCTAGCGCAGCAGCGACAACACCTGTTCCACAAGAGAGGGTTTCCCCGACTCCTCTTTCAAACACTCGCATCGAAATCTTTCCGACACCGTTTGTAATCATTGGTTCAGCCGGAACCACAAACTCAACATTCGCTCCAGTTTCTGGCCTTGGATCAAGCTTTGGCTCACGAGCCAAATCAAGCTCAGCTAACTCCTGAGCCGAAGCTAAAGCAACGACAACATGAGGATTACCGACGTTTATACCTTGACCAGGCCTGGAGACATCCAAACCAGTAGCGCTAACCAATGTTTCTTTAGAATCCGGAATCCAGCGCCCCATGTCCACTGCAAAGCCAGCCTTATTGCGTTGAATGTCCTTTACTCCAGCGCGAGTTCCAACATGCAGGACTTTGCCATCAACTAAATCGACTAAACCTTTTTCGGTTAGATATCTTGCAAAAACACGGACACCGTTGCCACACATTTCTGCGATTGAGCCATCGGCATTTCGGTAATCCATAAACCATTCGGCGCTAGCTTCCTCATCCAGAGATGCTTGGCCTTCAGGCAAAGAGCTGGACTTGATTACTCGAATAACCCCATCAGCACCAACACCAAAACGTCTGTTACAAATCTCTGCAACCTGAGCCGGGCTCAGATCATTTGTTCCATCAGGGTCTAGGTATAGGACAAAGTCGTTACCTGTCCCCTGACCCTTGGTGAAAGCTAATGTCTTCATGCTTTAAGACTACTTCCCAGCCAACTCAAGTTTTGTTGACACGAGAGCCATAACATCAGTTACTAAAGTTTCACTCTGGTAGTCAAACCAATTGATTCGAGGGTCTCTTCTAAACCAAGACATTTGCCTTCGTGAGTACCTCTGCGTCAATTGAGTTGTTGCAGCAATTGCTTCAGCTTGGCTCATCTCACCATCAATTTGGTTTAATGCTTGGGCATAACCGATGGCTTGTCTGGCAGTCTTTGACTCTCGAAGACCTTGACTAATCAAACCTTCGACTTCTTGAACTAAGCCGTTTTCCCACATCTTCTCAACTCGGAGAGCAAGCCTTGCCACAAGATGTTCTCTGTCCGAGTTCAGCCCAATCTCTAACATCGGTAAGAAAGATTCCCACTGCTCTGGAAGAGCTGCTGCGAAAGGCTCTCCCGTGATCATAACAATCTCCAGAGCCCGAACAATTCTTCGCCCATTCATCGGCTCTATTCGACTTGCTGCCCCAGGATCCAGCAGAGTGAGGCGCTTGTGTAACGCTTCTGGACCTTGCTCGATTAGGTCTTTCTCAAGGGTTGCCCTAAGTTCTTCATCCCGACCGGGAAACTCGAAGGTGTTAGCCAATGCCGCAACATACAGCATTGAACCACCAACGACTATAGGAAGTATTCCTTGGCTAACCAGTTCCGATATTTTCGCTCTAGCCACCACCTGGTAATTTGCGGCAGTGCTCTCTTCGGTAACCTCTAGCCAATCCAGAAGGTGATGCGGAATGCCCCGTCTTTCTGCCATTAGCAACTTTGCAGTTCCAATATCCATTCCTCGGTAGAACTGCATGGCATCGGCATTTACTATCTCAGCTCGTAACCCAAAAGAATTTAGTTCTAATGCAATCTGTAAAGCTATGTCACTCTTGCCAGCACCAGTTGGGCCCACCACGCAGATGAACTGGGGCTTTGGATCTTTAGTCATTGGATTTAACTGAAACGTTCAGATCTATAACACCTTTACCGCGCGGCGCTGCTGGAAGCGGAACAGCACAACTTGCAAGCTCCGCGCTTTCAAACGCATCTCCTGCACGAGTTCTCTTTACTTCAGGCTCAGTACCTGAATCAGCAATCAAGAAGTATGGTTTTGCATCTGTAACTTGTGCCCAAACAAGATCTCCTGGCCTTGGTGGAGTTAGGTTCTCAGGCCAGTCGATGTGAACCAATCTACTGTCTCTGGCTCTGCCGGTAAGGCGATTTGTTCTATCGTCCTTACGACCTTCACTGTTACCAATTAGAACCTCGACTCGCTTGCCAATCTGAAGCTTGTTCTCTTCCCAAGCCATCTCGTTGACAACTTCGAGTAGTCGCTCATACCTCTCCTGAACGATTTCCTTTGGAAGTTGGTTAGGAAGATCTGCCGCTGGTGTGCCAGGTCGTTTTGAATACTGGAAGGTGTAGCAGATAGCGAAGCGGCCTTCTTTGACAACTCGCAGAGTTTCTTGGAAATCCTCTTCGGTCTCTGATGGGAACCCGACGATGATGTCCGTGGAGATAGCCGCATCTGGAATGCTGGCTCGAACCCTATCCAGAATTCCTAAATACTTTTCGCTTCTGTAACTGCGCTTCATCTCTTTGAGAATTCGATCGCTACCAGACTGAAGTGGCATGTGTAGTTGCGGCATGACATTGTGAGTTTCAGCCATCGCCGCAATAACATCGTCCGTAAATGCGGCAGGGTGAGGACTCGTGAATCTAACTCTCTCCAACCCTTCAATCTGACCGCAAGCTCTCAGAAGTTTGGCAAAAGCACCCTTGTCACCGAATTCAACACCGTAGGTATTTACGTTCTGCCCTAACAACGTGACTTCGATTACACCTTCTTGAACCAACGCTTCGATCTCAGCGAGGATCTCGCCGGGACGACGGTCCTTCTCCTTACCTCTTAGGCTCGGAACTATGCAGAAGGTGCAGGTGTTATTGCAGCCAACACTGATTGATACCCACGCAGAATATGTTGAATCACGTTTGGTTGGAAGATCACTAGGGAAAGTCTCTAAGGACTCAAGGATTTCGACCTGAGCTTCATTGTTGTGTCTTGCCCTCTCAAGTAGCGCAGGTAATGAACCAATGTTGTGAGTTCCAAATACGACATCGACCCAGGGAGCTTTCTCAATGATGGTCGAGCGGTCCTTTTGGGCTAGGCAACCGCCGACGGCGATCTGGAAATCAGGATTCTCAAGCTTGCGCTCATAGAGTTGCCCAAGATTCCCGTAGAGCTTGTTGTCAGCATTCTCACGCACCGCACAGGTGTTGAAGACCAAGATGTCTGCTTCAGAGCCTGACTCTGCTGGTACGTATCCAGCATCCTCGAGCAATCCCGACAAACGCTCACTGTCGTGAACATTCATCTGGCAGCCGAAGGTTTTTACTTCGTAACTGCGGGTCTTGGTCGTCATTTCACCAATTTTACTCTTGCAAGTGAAACTAACGGTGACTAATTCGATCCCTCGTTGAGAGCATGCTTCACAGCCGCCCAGACAACCGAACTTGAATAGCCCTTCCTTGTGAGAAAGCCGCCTAACCTCCTTGAGCGCACTGCGGGATCGAGTTTCATCAACTGTCTAACCCTTGACTCAGCAAGCTTCTTAGCAGCCTCCAATTCGCTATCCTGATCTATCTCCTCAAGGGCACTCTCGATGGCATCAGCGGTGAAACCCTTCTCTCGAAGGGTTCGAGCCATTACTGATTTAGCCTTTGGCTTTCGAGATTGCTGAGACTGCACCCAGTCTTTCGCAACTTGAAAATCATCGATGAGTGACACTTCCTTAAATCGCTCAATCAATTGATCGACCAACTCAGCAGGATATTCCTTAGCAAGCAACGCTGTTCTTATTTGCCCGGAAGACTTAGATCCACGAGAAAGAATCTTGAGCAGCGTCTGTCTAACCTCTTCTTCAAGAGAATCAACCGATTGAAGGGAATACTTAGTGCTGTTCTGAGCGAGAATCTCAGGAGTTACTTCGATGAAGCCCATTACTCGTTAACGATTTTTAGGTCTGTACCGGCAGCATCTTCAGGAAGATCTGCAACAGCTCTTGGCACACCAATGCCCAACTTGCTCTTGATCTTCTTTTCAATTTCATCGGCAACTGCAGGGTTATCCAAAAGATAGTTTCTTGAGTTCTCTTTACCTTGACCTAGCTGTTCGCCCTCATAGGTATACCAAGCTCCAGATTTCTTAACAATCTCTTGCTCGACACCAAAGTCAAGAAGAGAACCTTCACGAGAGATTCCAACACCGTAAATGATGTCAAACTCAGCTTGCTTGAATGGAGAAGCCATCTTGTTCTTAACTACCTTGACGCGAGTTCTATTACCAACTGCATCCTGGCCATCCTTAAGAGTCTCTATACGGCGAACATCAAGGCGAACCGAAGCATAGAACTTCAGCGCCTTACCTCCAGCTGTAGTTTCAGGAGAGCCGAAGAAAACACCAATCTTTTCACGCAACTGGTTGATGAAGATTGCTGTTGTCTTGGTGTTGTTCAAAACACCAGTTAGCTTTCTCAATGCCTGAGACATTAGACGTGCCTGAAGACCGACGTGTGAATCTCCCATTTCGCCCTCAATTTCTGCGCGAGGAACAAGAGCCGCAACTGAGTCGATAACGATGATGTCGATCGAGCCTGAGCGAATAAGTGTGTCTGCAATCTCTAGAGCCTGTTCACCTGTGTCAGGTTGGCTAACCAGAAGTGCATCAATGTCTACTCCAAGAGCCTTTGCATACTCTGGGTCTAGTGCGTGTTCTGCGTCAATAAATACAGCTGTTCCACCGGCCTTCTGGCAGTTAGCAATTGCATGCAGCGCAACTGTTGTCTTACCTGAAGACTCTGGTCCATAAATCTCTACGATTCTTCCCTTAGGAAGCCCACCGATGCCTAATGCTACGTCTAGTGCAATTGATCCGGTCGGGATTACTTCAACTGGAGCTCGCTCGTCTGAGCCGAGTCTCATGATTGAACCCTTACCGAACTGCTTGTCGATTTGTGCGAGTGCCGTGTCTAGCGCTTTGTCGCGGTCTGATGCTGATGGCATTTCTTGTCCTTTTCTGTCACCTCAAGTGACTGGTTTTATGCTGTCATGACACTACGGAGGTTCTTGGCTTTGATGGGGGTGTTCGAACTATCTGTTGAAAACTTCACCAAAAACCTCTTGTGACCAGCCTAGCAATATCCGAACATAATTACGAACAAAACTTTAGTCGGCGTGTCTGTTCTTCGGCTTTTTGTTCAAACCTGTCCAACGGGATTCTGGGACCGCTTGGGCCTTGCAGATCGCTAACCATATGCCTTTAGGCTCTTCCCCATCGGCTAGAGCCTTTGAGCCGGTTCGATCGCCGTACTCAGTTAAAGCCAGGTCGCGAATTAAGACGGCAGCGTATTCAGCCCCGAATTCATCGACCATAAGGGTTTGGAAGTCACTTAATCGCACCTTTAGACCTTACGACAAGAACTCTCTCCCACGGCTCAGGTTAGGCCAATAGCCACTTAAATGAATAACGCCTCCAGTTCTGCAACTGGAGGCGTTACTGACAGTTCTAGTGAGAACTGGTCAAAGACTGGGTGTCATAGTTAGTGACAAACTCGTCTGGAACAGTGTCTGGAATTACCACTGTTTCGATGGCTTCGAAGCGCTCTGATACTAAACGCATAATCTGCGAGATTGGCACGTCGAGTGCATATGCCACTGAGGCAAGGATCTCAGAAGAAGCTTCCTTCTGACCTCGCTCAATTTCACTTAGGTAACCGAGAGCTACCGCAGCTCGGCTTGCCACCTGGCGAAGGGTACGTCCCTTTTGCTGGCGGAGGTCACGCAGTACATCACCGATTTCTTGACGAACTAGAGCCATGTGAGGCCTCCTTTCATGGGGCTGCAAAAACCATCTTTGGTTCCTGCTGGGTTTATTTCCCGTAAAGATAACTTACCTGTTTCCTCAGACATTTTTGCCCAAGATTGCTGAAAGTTACCTTGGAATTTAGCCCTTTTGGGCTATCTCCCTACTTATTACAAACCAGTTAGCCGGCTAAGTATTCCCGAATATGCTCAAAAGCCGCAGAAACTGTTTGTTCCCTGATTTGCTGCCTGTTGCCAGTAAAGACATGAGCCCAGACCTTTGGACCTTTCGATCCTGAAACAGCTAAGTAAACGGTCCCAACCGGCTGGCCATCCTGTTCGTCGGGGCCTGCAACGCCAGAAGTTGAAACGCCTAAAACGTGGTCAGTTGGAGTCAGTGCTTGCAGGGAGAACCTGGATCTGATTCCCTCAGCCATTTGAGTTGCAACCTCTGGGTCAACTGCTCCCTTAGTAGCTAAAAGATCTGCATTCACGCCAAGTGCAGAAGACTTCAAAACCGATTGGTAGGCAACCACTGCCCCGATAACAACATCTGATGCACCAGGAACCGAAACTAGTTCGCTACAAAGCATTCCTCCAGTAAGTGACTCAGCGATAGCAAGTTTGAGTTTCTTAGTGGCTAAGAATTGGATAAGTTCTGAGGCACTCATGCGTAGGACTCTCTAACATACTGAATCGCTGAGAACCAGGTGAGGAAAACGGAACCGTAAATAAGCCCGTAACCTAAATCAAATCCTGAGTTGAACAACAAAGCATTCAAAGGCGAAATGAAATACCCGATTGTGATTGATTGCAGGATGGTTTTAGTTTTGCCGCTTGAAGAAGCAGGAATAACTCTGTCTTTGATCACAATCAGTCGGTAGACAGTCATGCCAACCTCACGAACAATGATGGCGATTGTTGCCCACCAAGGAATCACAGTCAAGATTGATAGAACAATGAATGATCCACCAATCAATACTTTGTCGGCTATTGGATCAAGAACTTTTCCAAGCTTTGTGACAATGTTTTGTTTTCTAGCAATAGCCCCATCAACACCATCAGTTGCGGCAATAAAAATGAAACCAGCTAGTAGATACCAGTCGATTAGTTCTCCTGGGCTGTAATAAACACAAACCGCCCAAAGTAATACCGGGGTTAGTGCAATTCGTGCAACTGTAACTAGGTTTGCTGGATTTAGTAAATCCTTTGTCTTTGACAATTAGTCACGTCCTGTCAATTGCCAAGCATCTTCGTCGCCTTCATCGTCATCACCTTTAGGAATGAAATCAGAGAACTCTCCTGCAGCCATAGCGGTTCCATCAATTGCATCAGCTGCCTGCTGAACTTCTTTTGACGCCTTCGCACCTGTTTCACCACGAAGCTGCGCTAGCACAACAGGAAGATCTTCTGGTCGGACAAGAACATCTCTTGCTTTAGAGCCTTCACTTGGACCAACGATATTTCTTGATTCAAGTAGGTCCATGAGTCTTCCAGCCTTAGCAAAGCCAACTCGGAGCTTTCTCTGCAACATAGAAGTTGAACCAAACTGCGAAGAAACAATAAGTTCAGCAGCCTGCAGGAGGACATCCAAGTCATCACCGATATCTGCATCGACAACCTTTGAAGTTGCAACTTCATTCACATCAGCGCGATACTCAGGCTGCATTTGATTCTTAACATGGGTGACAATTGCACCTAACTCGGCTTCTGGAATCCAAGCACCTTGAACGCGCATTGGCTTGTTGGTTCCCATCGGCGAGAACAGAGCGTCACCTTGACCGATAAGTTTCTCAGCTCCTGGCTGATCTAGGATAACTCTCGAATCAGTCAGTGATGAAACAGAGAATGCTAACCGGCTTGGAACGTTTGCCTTGATCAATCCCGTTACAACATCAACAGATGGACGTTGGGTTGCTAAGACTAAGTGAATACCAGCGGCTCTCGCCAACTGAGTAATGCGAACAATAGAGTCTTCAACTTCACGAGGCGCAACAATCATGAGATCTGCAAGCTCATCAACAACTACTAGTAGGTATGGGTACGGCTGGAGTTTTCTCGCTGATCCTTCAGGAACCTTTATTTCACCAGCAACCAAAGCACGGTTGAAATCATCAACATGCTTGAAGCCAAATGAAGCAAGGTCATCGTAACGAGCGTCCATTTCCTTCACTACCCACTGCAGAGCTTCTGCAGCCTTCTTTGGGTTGGTAATTATGGGAGTAATCAAGTGCGGGACACCCTCGTAAGCCGCTAATTCAACGCGTTTAGGGTCGATCAAAACCATTCGAACTTCGGCAGGTTTGGATCTCATTAGAACCGAAGAAATCATCGAGTTCACAAAGGAGGACTTACCTGCGCCTGTTGCACCAGCAACAAGCAAGTGTGGCATCTTCGCTAAGTTAGCGACAACGAATCCACCTTCGACATCTTTACCGATACCAATGGTTAGTGGGTGCTTACTCTGTTGCGCTACTGAAGATCGAAGCACATCACCTAATGAAACTGTTTCCCTGTCAACATTAGGAATCTCAATACCAATTGCTGACTTACCTGGAATTGGGGCAAGAATACGAACTTCGTTGCTAGCTACCGCATAGGAAATATTTCCAGCAAGTCTAGTAACAGCTTCAACCTTCACGCCTGGCTTTACTTCAACTTCGTATCTAGTAACTGTTGGACCTCTAGAGAAGCCACTTACTTTGGCATCAACCCCGAACTCGGTGAAAACAGAGTTCAATGATTCAACAACCGCATCATTAGCCGCGGTCTTTGCCTTAGGAGGAGTACCGGCACCAAGGATTGACGCTGGAGGTAAGACGTAAGCCCTCTTCGGCTTAGCAACTTCAGCAACAGCCGGTGTTGCTGATTCAGGAACAGGAGTTTCGCCCGGCAGCACTTGTGCTGAACTCTCTCCAACAACATCAATGGGCTCGGTAAGTTCCACGTCAGAAAATACAGGGTTGACGGGAGCTTCATCTTCAACCGTTGTTCCGAAGATTTCTTCTAGGGTTGCAGTTTCTTCTCCAGTAATAACCGGTGTGTCATAAGCTTCTTTGTCCTCAGTCTTTGATCTCTTCCACCAAGGGACCTTAGTTCCATCGAAAGCGTCATCAACTTCTTCAGGTTCTTGTCTTTCTTTTGGTTCGCTTGCACCTGGGAATAGGTGATGATAAAGCTCTTTGATTCTTGGAATCACTTTGTTTGGAGCAGTCTTGGTCATTATCAAAAGGGAACCTAAACCAATCACTCCAACTACAACACCTGCACCCCAAACGGTAATGGTGTTTATGAATAGAACTGTTATTAGCCAACCAAATAAACCGCCGGCTGCAGCTAGGGTTTCTACTCCAGCTGAAGGCTGTGGTTGGGAACTGAAAATGTTGAAGAAACCAGCGATGCTTATCAGAAGAACTAGCCAACCCAAACCAACCCTGGAGTTATCTCTAGTGGTTGAGGGATGCCTCATCAAATACATTGAGAAGATCACAAACACAACTGGAAGACCGATTGCCAATCGTCCAAACAATAATCCAGCTGTGTAGTTGTTTAGGTTCTGAGCGATATCGTCTTGCGGGAAGAACCAGACATCAATGGCACCTACGATACCCAGTAGAAACAGAGCAAATGGGGCTCCGTCCCTGCGATCTTCTTTAGCGATCTTGTCTGAACTAAAACTTCTGGCCAACCAACCGATGGTGGCCGCCCCGGCCAGGTAGGTCCAAATGACAAAGCGTAGGAACCAGTTGCGGTTATTCGAACTTTGCTTGGTCTGGGTAGCGCTTGCCCGAGGGCGTGGCTTAGTCGGTTTTCTTGTTGCCATGCCTCCAAAAATAACAGCGACCCCCGTCAATACAGGGCAGGCAGGGCTGATTAGGTTACGCCGATGGCTTAGTTAGCCTTCGATAACAACGGGAATAATTACCGGTCTTCTGCGGTGTGAGCGGTTTACCCAGGTGCCAATAGTTCTTCTAATGACCTGCTGCATAGCGTAGGTGTCTCTGACTCCCTCACCAGCAGCTTCAGCCAATGCTCGTTCAATCAAAGGCTTGACATCATCAAATACGTGATCGTCCTCGGCATAGGCCTTGGCTCTGATCTCTGGACCTACGATGATGCGACCAGAATCCTTATCCATCACCGCAAAAATCGAGATGAACCCCTCTTGGGAGAGCAATCTACGGTCGCGGAGGTCATCTTCGGTGATCTTCCCGACAGTCTTGCCATCCACGTAGAGCATTCCGCACTCAACCGCACCCATAACCTGGGCTCTACCGTCTTTGAGGTCTACTACCCAACCATCTTCAATAATGTGCACTCGTTCATCTGGTAGCCCGGTTTGCTTTGCCAGATTGCCGTTAGCAATTAGATGGCGATACTCTCCGTGAATAGGTAATGCATTCTTAGGTTTTAGGAGGTTATAGCAATAGAGCAGTTCACCAGAGGCAGCGTGACCTGAGACGTGAACCTTGGCATTACCTTTGTGAACCACATTGGCTCTGAGTCTGGTTAGCTGATCAATAACTCGATAGACAGCATTCTCGTTTCCGGGAATCAAGGATGAGGCGAGAATAACTGTGTCTCCCTCACCAACACTGATTTCATGTTCACTGTTTGCCATCTTGGAAAGAACTGCCATTGGCTCTCCCTGAGAGCCTGTGCACATATAGACAATCTGGTTCTGTGGGATGCTAGCTGCATCTTTCAGATCGATAAATATATCTGCCGGAGCTTTTAGATACTCAAGATCTTCAGCAATCTGCATGTTACGAACCATGGATCTACCAACCAGAGCGACCTTACGATTATGTGCAGCAGCTGCGTTCAGTACTTGCTGAACTCTGTGCACATGGGACGAGAAGGAAGCAACGACCACCTTGCCCGGCGTTCTTGAAATGACATCATCAATTACTGGGCCAATATCTTTTTCAAGTGGGGTAAAGCCTGGGACGTCAGCGTTAGTTGAATCTGACATAAACAAATCAAGGCCTTCTTCACCAATGCGAGCAAAGGCTCTTAGGTCGGTTAGTCGGTTATCCAGTGGCAACTGATCCATCTTGAAATCACCTGTATGAAGAACTGATCCTGCGACTGTTCTAATCACAACAGCTAAGGCATCTGGGATGGAGTGATTAACAGCAATAAATTCAAGGTCGTAGCCTGAGACAGTCTTCCTGTCCCCTTCTCTAACCACATACTGATTACCAATTATTCTGTGTTCTTTGAGTTTCGCATCTAGGAACGCGAGAGTTAGTTCTGACCCATAGATTGGAATGTCAACTCTCATCTTCAACAGGTATGGCACACCACCGATGTGATCTTCATGCCCATGGGTGAGCACCATCCCGATGATGTCATCAAGTCGATCGTTTAGATAATTCAAATCAGGAAGAATGAGATCAACACCTGGCTGGTGCTCTTCAGGGAATAAAACACCGCAGTCAACGATGAGAATCTTTTTATCTATTTCGAAAACCGTCATGTTTCTACCGATTTCACCGATGCCACCGAGTGGAATTATGCGGAGCACTCCAGCTTTAAGCGCTGGCGGGTTCGGCAGATTATCTAGCATCATGATTATCTGGTTGTGCCAGCAACCTTAGGCAAAGCACCACCAGCTGCTGCATTACGGTCAGGGCGGAAGTTTTCGAAGTTGAGGCCAGGGACAGTACCGACTTCATCTATGTCGGCTTCGATGCGAGCTGCCTCTGATTCCTCAGGGCCAACTAACGGTAGACGCACTCTAGGACTTGCAATTAGACCTAGGCCGTTGAGGATGTATTTAGCAGCAACCGTGCCTGGCACATGAGTCATCGTTGCACGAACTAAAGGCTCAAGAGCATTGTGAACATTTAGCGCAGAATGGAAGTCATTTGCATTGGTTGCATCAACCAGATCACGATATGCCTTAGGAGAAATGTTGGCTGTAACACCAATCAAACCAGTTGCACCAATTGCGATGTGACCAAGGATGTTGCTGTCGTCACCTGAGAAATAAAGCAGATCGGTTTCATTTAGCACTCTGGATGCCTGCGAAAAATCACCTTTTGCATCTTTGATAGCAACAACATTCGGGTGCTTCGCAGCTCGAAGAATAGTCTCAAACTGAATTGGAATCCCAGTTCTACCAGGAATGTCATAAAGGATTACCGGGAGATCGGTAGCATCGGCAATCATCCTGAAATGCGTAAGCACACCGGCCTGAGTTGGCTTGTTGTAATAAGGGGTGACAATCATCACTCCGTCAGCACCAGCTGCTTCACTAGCCTTGTATAGCTGGATCGCATGTGCTGTTTCGTTGGAACCACCACCGGTGATGATCTTTGCTCGTCCATCCGCAACAGACTTACCAACCTTTACCAGCTGAAGCTTTTCAGCGTCAGTCAATGTGCTGGTCTCACCAGTGGTCCCTGTAACAACCACACCATCAGCACCATTGGAAATTACATAGTCAAGGTGTTTCTCGGTTGCATCCCAGTCCACTTCACCTTCAGATGTCATAGGTGTGACTAGCGCGACCAGGACCTGGCCAAATAGATCTTTATGCTTTTGCGACATGAGTAAAGATTAGCGGGCTAAGGCGCTACTCGACCATTCTGATTGAAGGCCTCGTAGGTGTATGGCATTAGCTCTGCCCAGAAATCTTCCATCTTCTCTGCACACATCTCAATTTCACGCTGTGGGAAGGAAGGGAAATGAGTTCCCTCGCGCTTGGTTCTAAGACTTAGGAAGTTCATCAACGCTCTTGAGTTCATGGTTACATACATCGAAGAGTAAATGTTCAGAGGCAAAACAATACGTGCGACCTCTCTAGCCACACCAGCTTCAAGCATTCGCTTGTATGACTCATATGCCTGCTGTGAGGTAGTCCTAGATTCCTGCTCCACTAGAGCAATCTGTTCAGCGCTTCCTGGTAGGAACTCGTAATGACCGGTCTTACCCACCTGAACCAGATTGCGATCAGGACCCGGAACATAAAACACAGGGTTTAGTTCCTTGTATCGACCTGACTCTTCGTTGTATGAAGCAATGCGGTGACGCATAAACTCACGGAATACAAATATTGGAGCCTGGACATAGAAAGTCATTGAGTTGTGCTCAAATGGCGAACCGTGACGATCGCGCATTAGGTAGTTGATCAGACCTTTGCTTCGCTTCTCATCTTCACTGGCATCAGTGTGAGCAGCAGCAGCTTCAAGGGTCTGCTCCCCCTGGGTTGAAACTCTGGCTGCGAAAAGAACATCGCTGTCAGAGGCGCTAGAGCGCACCAATTCAACCGTTACATCACTACGAAAAATAATCTCAGACATCGTTTAAGCCTACCCTTGTGAACTCTCTATTGCCTTACGCATTGCCGACCTAGCTCGTTTTCTATCCCCACAGGCATCATAAATAAGCCCTAGCGCGAACCAGCTACGCCAATTGTTCTCATCTGCCAAAGCAGCATCCTTGTATTCCTGAAACTCCTGTAAAGCCTCAGCTTTATTGGCACGACCTGAAGGCAAAACCTTGAATTTGAACCTTGGCCAAGCACCTTCAGCTTCTAGCTGAGCACCAAGCTTTTCAACCGCCAGCCCAAATCTAAGCTCTCGGTAAATTGTCCAAGCCCCAATTAGCGGGAATCCCAAAATAGCGATCCCCATTACCTTAGCCACTGGATTTGGTTCTACCAAGAACAGATACCCTTTTTGCCCAAGTAGCGCTAAATACATAACTACTAGTGCAGACATAACTACTGCACCAAGTTTTGCTGAAGTCATTTAGATCCCTAGAACCTTATCCAAGCCAACTGTTATACCAGTGCTGGTTGCTGCAAACCTGATCGAATGCAGAATCCCGAGTGCATAAGCCTGAACTGATCCCACCTCATGAGTGATAGTAAGCACTTCACTAACCCCACCTAGAACAACCGCTTGTTTAGCTGAAACACCATCAAGTCGAAGACTGTGGATGGGAACACCAGCAACTACCTCTCCCCTAGCTTCCTGACCAACACCGGGAATTAGCGGATGAGTCAGATTAGCTTCTACCCTGCTCTCGGATATAAGTTCAGCAGTCCTGATTGCAGTTCCAGACGGTGAATCAATTTTTCCAGCATGGTGAGTTTCAATGATTTCAATCGAATCAAAATGCTTTGAAGCAAGGGCTGCAAACTTAGAACCCAATACAGAACCGACTGAGAAATTAGGGACAAAGACAACAGCTGAATCAGCTTTGAGTGCTACCCTGTCACTTTCTGACCAGCCGCTGGTTGCCACCAAAACATTGACTTTATTCTCAATCGCAAAAGCGACTACTTCTCGGCTAACTTCAAGCTTGGTTGCCTCAAAGATTACATCTGCACCAAGTGCTTGGCTTAGCTCGCTCTTTGAATCCAGAGCTGAATGCAGTTCAAGGTCCTGTGCACCCTTGATTACATCCAGAGCCAACTTACCCATACGCCCGGTAGCACCAATAACGGAAACCTTTATAGTCATGAGATAAAACCTACCAATCCCTTACACAAACTCATCAAATAGTGATTGTTTGACTTCGCCAACAGCAACATAGGACTTAGGAGCTTCAAACATCAACTTAGCCAAAGCCTGAACATCACTTAGCTGGACTTCTTCATAACGACGAAGTGATTCATCAAGGTCAAAGAACTCACCATCGGTTAGTTCTGCTCCAGACAATCTGGACATTCTTGCCTGAGTACTCTCAAACTTCAGCGCTAATCCACCTGAGATGTTCCCCTTAGCAAGAGCTAACTCAGCCTCGGTAATGCCATCATGGGCTACCTTGCCCAACTCAGCCACCATCAACTTGATAACTTCGTTGGCCTTCCGCGGTGAACAGCCCGCATACAGACCAAAAGCGGCACCATCGCTATAGCCCTGGTTGAAAGAGTAAACAGAATAGGCAAGCCCACGCTTTTCACGAATCTCTTGGAACAAACGTGAGCTCATTCCCCCACCTAGAACAGTGTTCAGAATTGCCATCGCATATCGACGAGAGTCACCAGCAACTAAACCAAGAGATCCAAGGATGATATTCGCTTGTGCAATTGGACGGTTAATTACTTCAACCGAAACAGCAGGTTCATGAGCCACAGAGCCTTGGGCACGCCAAGGTCGAGGAGTTGCCTTCAGTTGCTTATCCCAACCTGCAATCTCCAAATTCTCATCAACTAAGGCAAGTAGTGCGTCGTGATCGACACCACCGGCTGCAGTAATTACCAAATCTGATGGACGGTAGTTGTTCTGGTAGTGCTGCCAAACAGCATCTCTTGTAACAGCCTTGATAGTTTCAGGTGTCCCACCGATTGGTCTACCCAGTTCATGACCTCTAAGGACTGCTTCAAAGAACTTCTCGTGAGCCACATCCTGAGGATCATCGTCATTCATCGCTAGTTCTTCGAGAATTACAGTTCGTTCATTCTCGAATTCAACAGGATCAATCACCGATGAGGTGAGCATGTCTGCAATTACTTGAACTGCGACAGGGATTGCTTTGTCTTGAACTCTTGCGTAATAAGAAGTGTGCTCTTTTCCAGTTGAAGCATTAGATGCTCCACCAACAGAATCAAAGGCAACGGCGATATCTAACGCAGTCCTGGTCTTAGTGCCCTTGAACAATAAGTGTTCTAGGAAGTGAGTAGAGCCATGATGACCATTAACCTCATCACGAGAACCAACTGCAACTGCAAAAGAAACCGATGCACTCTGTGCACCTGGAACTGTTTCAGTTAAAACGCGAACACCGCTTGGGAGAACAGTGCGGCGTACCGTACTGCCTCCCGAAGCGGTGAACTCTAATTCGGGTTGGTCAAGATTGAACTGAACTACGCTCATCTTGGGTTTGGAATCTATTCTTCGTCTGAGCTGTCGTCAGAGGCAACTTCGCCTTCAACAACAGGAGAAAGAGAAAGCTTTCCGCGATCATCAATCTTGGTAAGTTCTACCTGAATCTTCTGACCGACTGATAGCACGTCTTCAACATTCTCAACACGCTTGCCAGCAAGCTTGCGTAGTTCAGAGATGTGTAGCAGTCCATCCTTACCAGGGGTAAGAGAGATGAAAGCACCGAAAGTTGCTAGCTTCACAACAGTTCCAAGGAATCGTTCACCGATCTCTGGTACGTGTGGGTTAGCAATGCCATTGATCATCGCACGAGCAGCTTCAGCAGCTGGACCATCGGTTGCACCGATGTAAACAGTTCCGTCGTCCTCGATTGAGATATCTGCACCAGTATCTTCTTGGATCTGGTTGATCATCTTGCCCTTAGGGCCAATGACCTCACCGATTTTGTCCACTGGAATCTTCACAGAGATGATTCGTGGAGCGTTAGGTGACATCTCGTCAGGTTCGCTAATAGCCTGAGCCATTAGGTCTAGGATGCTCAAACGTGCATCCTTTGCCTGAGATAGTGCACCTGCAAGAACTGATGATGGAATTCCGTCTAGCTTGGTGTCCAACTGAATTGCTGTGATGAACTCTGAAGTTCCAGCAACCTTGAAGTCCATGTCTCCCAGTGCATCTTCTGCACCAAGGATGTCTGTCAAAGCAGCGTACTCAGTCTTACCATCAACGGTGTCTGAGATCAGACCCATAGCAATACCTGCAACCGGTGCACGTAGTGGCACACCAGCGTTTAGTAGTGACAGAGTCGAAGCACAAACAGAACCCATTGAGGTTGAACCATTTGAACCTAGAGCTTCAGATACCTGACGGATTGCGTATGGGAATTCTTCACGTGAAGGAAGAACTGGAACCAACGCACGCTCTGCTAGAGCACCGTGACCAATCTCACGACGCTTAGGAGTTCCAACACGACCAACTTCACCGGTTGAATAAGGTGGGAAATTGTAGTTGTGCATGTATCGCTTAGAGGTGACAGGAGATAGTGAATCGATCTGCTGTTCCATCTTTAGCATGTTCAAGGTTGTGATACCCAAGATCTGAGTCTCTCCACGCTGGAAGATAGCTGAACCGTGAACGCGAGGAATAACTGCAACTTCACAATCGATCTTGCGAATGTTTGCCTTGCCACGACCATCGATACGGATACCCTCTTTTAGAACACGGGTACGAACAACGTGCTTGGTAACAGACTTGTATGCAGCTGAAACCTGGTTTAGCTGTGCGTCATCTAGAGTCTCTGCAAGCTTTTCCTTAACAGATGCCTTTAGAGCATCGTCAGCATTCTGACGCTCTGTCTTATCTGCAACCTGGTAGATGCGACCTAGTTCTGCTTCTGCAAGAGCTGCAACAGCTGAGTAAACCTCATCGGTGTATGGAGCAAATAGTGGGTAGTCTGCGGTTGGCTTTGCAGCCTCTGCAGCAACAGCCTGCTGAGCTTTAACCAGCTGCGCAATGAAAGGCTTTGCAGCTTCTAGACCCTGAGCAACAACATCTTCGCTAGGAGCAGTTGCGCCTTCGTTCTTGATTAGGTTCCAAGAAACTTCGGTAGCTTCTGCTTCAACCATCATGATTGCAACATCTTCTTTACCGTTTTCGTTGATTACACGGCCGGCAACAACCATGTCAAACACTGCACGCTCAAGCTGTGAGTGCTTAGGGAATGCAACCCACTGACCATCGATAAGTGCAACACGCACACCACCGATAGGACCCGAGAATGGAAGACCTGCAAGCTGTGTTGACATAGATGCAGCATTGATAGCTAATACGTCATACATCTCGTCTGGGTGAATTGCCCAAACAGTAACAACAACCTGAATTTCGTTACGAAGACCATCAGGGAATGATGGACGCAGGGGGCGGTCAATCAAACGACAAGCCAAGATAGCTTCGGTTGATGGACGGCCTTCACGACGGAAGAATGATCCTGGGATACGACCAGCTGCATACATTCTTTCCTCAACGTCAATAGTTAGTGGGAAGAAGTCGAACTGATCTTTAGGGGTCTTGCTTGCTGTTGTTGCTGAGAACAACATGGTTTCCTCGTCGATATAAACTGCAGCTGCACCCTGTGCTTGCTGAGCTAGACGACCGGTTTCGAAACGAATAACACGCTTACCGTGCTTACCGTTGTCGATGATTACTTCTTGTGCTTTGATTTCTGGACCTTCCATGGTCCCTCCTCTTTTTATTCTTAATATGAAACGCGCCAAACACACATAAACGATTTATGGGTGCGTAATTAACGCGTTTGGTTCAATTCAGCAAATGCCAATAATTAGGCTGCTCTGGCCAACAGTAATAAAACTTGGGTAACTTGCCCCAAGATCCACCACCACTGACCAGCAAACCTGCGGTCTTGAATCTCTCTAAAGCCTACCAGCCAGAGGCTTTTATCCCTATAGGCAAGACCTAGAAGGTTGTCGGGACCCTCTTATTACCTTCGGCAAAGCTTTTTGAAGGTTGGGCCATAAAGATGATGCTGCTGATCACGGTGAAAACAAATGCAATGGCTAGACCAGCAATAATCAGTGCAAACCCCTGATAGAAACGAGAATCAGCGATTACCTGGCTAATTAGCTCCTCTGATGGGAAATTTGGGTCATTCAACTGTCTAGAGGTAGTGACATAGCCAAAGTCATAGAGGTTGACTGCAACAATGAATAACCCCACAAAAGACATAATCACGCCAGGCAGCGGACTGAGCAACCAAAGCCAAGATTTACCTGCATCACGCAATCTACGAACTGAAATAGCTAGATTCGGCAAGAAGGTTCCGAAGGAGACTAAAGCCCCGAAGACTGAGGCGTGAGTCAATAAATCAAGAGCTGATGCGGTGATACTTGCTAAGACTGTGAACAGAATCCAATACCAATAGGCAGGCCTCTTGGCCACACCCCTAAAGTTTGTGTAGTTCTTGAATCCAGCTTGTATTGCACCCACAAAGTCCATTTCAGCTCCTCAGCTCAAAAGAAGTTTAACCCTTAAAAAGTAAAGCCGCCTCGAAAGGCGGCGATACCGGAAAACCATTGAATTAGCGACGAAGACCTAGACGCTCGATAAGCGCACGGTAACGGTCGATTTCAACATTCTGCAAGTAACCAAGCAGACGACGACGCTGACCAACTAGAAGCAGGAGGCCACGACGTGAGTGGTGGTCATGCTTGTGATCTTTTAGGTGCTCTGTCAGCTCTTTGATGCGTTCGGTTAGAACTGCAATCTGAACCTCAGGAGAACCGGTGTCACCTTCGTGGGTTGCATATGCTTTGATAATTTCAGTTTTCTTTGTAGCGTCCAGTGCCATTGGGGTTCCTCTCGAGGCTCGCTGCGCGGCGCAATAAACCTTGTGAATATTGCTCTGTAGATCCGCGGCCGATACACGGCAACCTGTCTATCTTAGTCCAGATAGTGGGGTGATTACTAGCCCAGGATTACCCTGATCTTTTCCAAGTCAGCATTTATTGAAGCAATTAGCTCTTCTACCCCCGCGAACTTGAGAGACGGCCTAATAAAGTCCACATATTCGATGTTTACGATTTGAAAATAGAGGTCAAGGTCTTTCCGATCTAGAACATGAACTTCCAGAAGTCTCGGGACCTCAGTGATGGTTTCATTGATTCCAATCGAAAGCGCTGCGGGGTATCTCTCGCCATGCGCATCGTAAAGCCAGCCCGCGTAGACGCCATCTTTAGGCAAGAAACCTTCAGCTGATCTAGAGATGTTGGCTGTTGGGAAACCGAGTTCACGTCCAATTTTGAGCCCATGCTCAACTTCTCCCTTGGTTGAGTGCAATCTGCCAAGAAGCTTTGCGGCTTCCTTGACTGAGCCATCTAATAAAAGCTTCCGAATGAGGGTAGTTGAGACTCTTTGCCCCTCAACTTCAACGCTTGGGACTATTTTGACGACAAATCCGAATTCGGCTCCAAGTTCACGGAGTGAGTCGATATCTCCCCTTTGTCCTGCACCGAACTTGAAATCTTCGCCAACAACGACGGCCTGAGCGGAGAGCCCCTTGACCAAAATCTCCTCCACAAATTCTCTAGGGCTCAGCTGAGAAAGAGCTTCATCAAAGGTAAGTGTGAGAACTAATTCGATACCTGCTTGCTCAAGGAGTTCTAGTTTCTGGGTTGGGCCAATCAAAGGAAATGTTTGTTCAACTGGATTGAGAACACTAACTGGATGTCTGTCAAAAGTGATTACCGCAGGCACAATCATGTGCTCTTCCGCGATAGCTAAAGTCTCAGCAAGTAAGGCCTGATGTCCTAGGTGGATACCATCGAATTTCCCAATGGTTACAGCAGTTTTACCTAGTTCTGCCGGAATTTCAGAAACACTACTAAGGCTAAGCATGAACTAGATACTCTTTCTCCGGGATATCCACCAAAGCCCAAAAACAGGAAGTAGCAATGGAATAAAGCCATAACCAATTCCAAAGAATGACCAGACAGTTGGATGAGCAAATAGTGCTGGAGCCAACAAACTGAGAGAACCAACTGCTAAAACACCAACGAGTTCGAAGATCAATGTGTATTTTGCAATTTTGAAGTTGCTCCTAGCTAAAGCAAAGGTAGCAATCACGTAGACCACGGCTGATAAAAGGCTTAACCAATAAGCAATAGGTGCATCCTCGTATTTTCTCAGTAGCTGGTAACTTGCTCTAACCGTTGCAGAGAGTGCAAACACTCCATAAATTGCTATGACTAAATTGCCAACACCACGACCTGAACGCTGATTACTCATAGCGTCTAGCCTAACCTGCTACTCGGTAGCAGTTGGCTTAGGTGTTGGTAGTCCCTTAGAAATCATTGTTAGTGATTCAATACGAATGTACTCAGGTAGCTGTGCGTAGTTAGATGCACCAAGCGCTCCTTGTGAGTCAAGTCGAAGAATGAATCTACCAATAGCGTTTGGAAGCAAGCTCGAGTTACAGGTCACATAGTTCACAGGATAAATCGCCTGGTAAGGAGGAGGCGCAGAATCAAAACCAGGTGCTGGCTGAGCTTCAATAGAAGGGTCTAGCTTTAGGTTAATCGAGTTAGCGTCCTTCTCAACCTTCCACTGAGTACTTGCAGCATAGAGACCAGCAAGATCTGGAGTCGCAACAATAGGCGACTCTGCTTCCTTGTCCATGCCCAGGTAGATTGATGCTGCATAAAGTCCAAGCGCCACTGCGTAACTATTTGGAACAATAGCCATCTGTCCCTCTTGAAGAGTAGGAACTCTGTATCCACCAACTTCGTCCATGGCTGAATACAAATCTAGACTTGGGTGGTCAACTGCAGTGAAAACTGAGGAAGTAACTGGGTTGCCCTGTGCCGTTGTGTAATCTGTCAATGACTTCAGTGCCAAGCTATCAGCCTGAGGAACGATTGTGATCGGAAGATCAGGAATCGATGTGCCTGGGTTATCAGCTCCTAGCTGCTTCCAGTTGGTTATAGTGCCATTCATGATTCCAGCCAGGCTCTTAGGCGAGACTGAGAATGAACTCAAGTCAGATTCCATGTAGACAAGGACTCCTGCCTCAACGGCTAGTGGAACTGTCTGAATTGGAGTGCAAAGTGCAGGATATTCAGAAATCTCTGCGTCAACGGTGGCTGTTGTTTCAGATGCTACCTGGAAAGTCATGGTTGGCTCAACATCAGTTGTCGCTGAGTCATCAATACAAGAGTAAGAAAGTGAATCTGCCCAACCTACAACGATGTCGTTCATAAGTTCAGGAGATGAAACAGTTGCGTTGCCTTCAACGCAAGTGTAGCTCTGCTCAGCAATGGCTGCCGCTACTTCAGGTGGCATAGGTGGATCACAGGCAGTAAGCGCTAGAGATGCGCTACCTAGAATGGCGATGCTCGCTACTAACCTTGAAACCTTCATTTACCTGCCCTTTTGAAAAAAATGTTATCTAAACAAAAGTAGCGGCGCGGTTGAAAATCAACCGCGCCACCACCTTATGCTTTTTGGAAATTAACCAATCAACTTGATCTGGTTTAGAGCTGAAGTCTTCAGCGCACCACCAAGTGCTACGTAACCAAGTGAAGCTGCCTTAGCTGGGATACAGGTCTTTACAACGTAGTTGAAGAAGTCCTGAACAGCTAGCTTGCTTGCGTCTGTGCTCTTGCCAGTTCCGGTGAACTTAGGAGCGATACCGTAAGTAACGATTGACAACTGGTAAGCACCTGGTACTACCTTTGTGAAGTCGATTACTAGAGTACCGTTTAGGTTCTGAGCTGATGAAGTGCTTGGAGTCTGTGCACCAATGAACTTAGCAGCTGCAGAAGCGGTTGGCATTACGAATGCACTAGCAGCGTTCTGAAGAGCAGCGATACCTACGTCAGCAGTTACAGCGTCTGACAAGTCAAAGTAACCGAATACGTTTGCGTTGTCTTCTACGTAAGCAGCTAGCAACTGTGAAGTTGCGAACTCAGCGTTGATAGGAGCGAATGTCGAACCAGCAGCAGCCTTTAGGTCCTTGCTGTTTGCAGTCCAGCCACCAACAGTCTGTGATAGGTAGTTGGTTAGGTTTGCAGTTGTACCTGAACCTGATGTACGAAGAGCAACCTTGATTGCCTTCTTAGGAAGCTTAACCTTTGGGTTTAGAGCCTTAAGAGCTGCATCGTCCCAACGGGTGATGGTGCCCTTGAAGATACCTGAAACGATCGCAGGAGTTAGCTTTAGACCATCGTTTACACCAACAGCTGAGTAAGCGAATACAACTGGTCCACCTAGTAGAGGAACAGTTACGTAGTTAGCACCGTTTGAGCCAGTGAAGGTCTCGGTACCAGCGTATGTGCTGTCAGAAGCTGCGTAGTTGAAGGTTGAGTTCTGGTAAGAAGCCCTACCAGTGGTTGAGCTTGAAGTTGTGTAGTTGACAGTGTTTGCAGTGTAGTCAGCAGCACATGCCTTGATAGCGCCAGCAGCGAATGATGAGCCACCACCGTTGATGGTAACGCCAGCTGCGTTTGCAGGTGCTGCTAGAAGCACACCAGCAACAACTGCAGCTGAAGCCGCAGCAGTAATGATCTTCTTGAACATTATTTCTCCTTGTTGTGTGTTTATCGATTATTCGATGTTATTATTCTTGGTACTTTTTGCTAACTAACAGACTCGTTTTGCTAGCGTTTTGGCTAAGAAAAGGTTAACTTTGGGTTATCTAACTACCCGAAGTGGCCATTTACATAGTCATTTGTTCTCTGGTCGATAGGACCATTGAAGATCTGCTCTGTAGCGCCGAATTCAACCACTCCACCAGGGGTGTTGTCATCAGCTAGGAAGAAGGCTGTTTGGTCGGAAACACGCTGTGCTTGCTGCATATTGTGGGTAACAATCACAATCGTCATGCTTGAGCTAAGTTCCTTGATGGTTTCTTCAATACGGCGAGTAGAACCTGGGTCTAGGGCTGAACAAGGCTCGTCCATAAGGAGGACTTCAGGGTCCATTGCCAGTGATCTAGCGATACATAGACGCTGCTGCTGCCCACCGGATAGCGAAATAGCCTGGTCATTTAGGCGATCCTTGACTTCGTTCCAAATAGAAGCTCGTCTTAGTGAGGTTTCAACCAATTCTTCAGCGTTACCGATTTTGCGTCCGCTCAGACGGAGACCACTCAAGATGTTGTCCTTGATAGACATTGTTGGGAATGGGTTTGGCTTCTGGAAAACCATACCGATTTTGATTCTGACTGATACAGCATCAAAATCTTCACCATAAATGTCTTCACCATCAAGGAATACGGAGCCAGATAGTCCAGCACTTGGGATCAGTTCGTGCATACGGTTCAGGGTTCGCAGGAAGGTTGACTTACCGCAACCAGAAGGGCCGATAAGTGCAGTTACCTTGTTTGCCGGGAAAGTTAGGTTTACATCACTTAGTACCTGGCGTTGGCCGAACCAAACGCTGATGTCTTCTGAACTTAGAGTGGACGCTTTAGTCAAGCTAGTCATTTGCTGGCTTTCTGTTTAGTTGGTTTTGATTTCATAGATTTGGCGCGACCCAGATAACGTGCTGATCCAAAAAGAACCGCAACAAGGATTAGAAGGACTAGACCGCCACCCCAGGCTCGCTGATGTGCAGATGTGAATGATGAGGACAGATAACCGTAAACGTATGCTGGCAACGTTTCCATTGGACCATTGAATGGATCCCAAGAGGTTCCATTATTTGTGTTCACAGTAAGAATCAATGGTGCGGTCTCACCGATAACACGGGCAAGACCGAGCAATAGAGCAGTAATCAAACCAGATTTTGCTGCAGGAAGAATTACTTGGAAGAAAGCCTTGTAGTTCGGTGCCCCAAGAGCTAAAGCAGCAAGCCTGAGATCTGAAGGGACTAGCTTCAGGGCTTCTTCAGCGACTCTGGCAACTGTAGGAAGCATTAGTGGGAATAGAGCTAATGAGCCAAAAATTCCTGACTTTGTAAATCCAAAAGTAACGATGATGGACAGAACGAACAAACCTGAAACAACTGAAGGAAGACCACTCAAAGCCTGAGTTACAGTTCTGACCAATCCTCTTAGCTTTGACTGACTCTGAGTAAGGTAAACAGCCATCGCGATACCTAGTGGAACAGCCACAATCGTTGTAATTCCAACAATTAGCAGGGTTCCCAAGATTGCGTTAGCCACACCACCGTACTCAAGTGAGGTTGTGTTTGAAATGTATACGTTGTTCTGTGAGAGGAACTGGAGGCTCATAGTTCTAGAACCTTCAGAAAGAACTGAGAAGAAAACAGAAAGTAGCATAACCAAAACAAAAGCTGACAAGAAGATGGTTACAACTACAAGAAGTGCATCACCAATTCCTCGTCGTCCATATGCTCTAAAGCCAACTAAGCCGGCGGCAAGGATCTGAAGTGGCAGAAACACAACGATGGTTGCTAGGTTGGCATCCAATCCACTGGTCATTACTACTAGGGCAGTAAGAAGTACTGGAACTATTGCTGCAAGAATAATTTGTAGTCTGCGGGCGTTGTTCGCGCGCTTCCAAGGCTGGACAGCTGGTCTAGGAGCAAAGCTCATTAGTTCTTCCTCCAAGGCTGAGAGCGGTTAACAATTGTGTTAGCAACAAAGTTGACGATGAGAGTGATAACAAATAGCACCAAACCAGCTGCCATCAAACCAGAGATCTCTCCTTCGCTTGCTTCACCAAATCGTGCCAAAATCCATGATGCAACTCCACCACCACGGCTTTCTAGCAATTGACCCCAGTTAATCTTGAAGGAAATTTGAAGAACATAGAAGATAGCTACTGTTTCACCAAGTGCTCTACCTAAGCCAAGAAGAATTCCACCAACAACACCACCTGATGAGGTTGGGAGAATTACCTTGTTGAATACAGTCAAACGGCTTCCTCCGAGTGCAAGGGCACCGTTGATCAGGTCTTTATCAAGTTGGCTAAAGATTTCTCTTGTTACTGAAGTAATAATTGGAACAATCATTACTGCGACAATCCAGCCAGCAATAAAAGGAGAACCTCTGAACGCGTTCTCAGGGTTCTCTACCTGGAATAGAGGCACCCAGCTTAGGTACTGGTGCAAAGTATTTTCCCAGTTGATAGCAACTGGAGTAAAGACATAGAAGCCCCAAAGACCAATAATGACTGATGGTAATGCCGCAAGAAGATCAATAAGAGTCGTAAAAACTTTTGCCAGACGATCTCCCAGCATGAAAACAATCATGTAAGCCAGTGAAATTGCCATCGGGGTTGCGATAAGAACTCCCACCAGCGCAATCAGCAATGATCCGTAAATCATCGGCCCAATCTGCATAACTAGGGGTTGACCATCCTCAGCAACCCATGTGGTCCCATAGACAAAGGCGACTCCCTGCTCCTGAAGGGCTGGCCAAGCTTTTAGGAAAAGGAAGATTAGGACAAGAGCAACGAGTACGAATGAAAAATAAGCTGCGATCGAGGTGCTTCTGAAGAACCACTTATCGCCTGTGCTAAGGGGGCCAGCAGACAGCTTGCGTCTGACAGGCGCAGGATTAGAAGCAGAGGATTCGCTCATGGATACTAGTGTGCCCATTTTGGCTTACCGAAAGTTATTGTGTCGGTAAACGGAAGGTTAACAAGTTAGTTTGTTCCCCAGCGGAGTCCCGACCAGATCTGCCACATTCTGACCAACATAATTGCAATGGTTAGAGCTGAAACCCCAATCACTACCGTTGACCATCTACTTCTATCAACAATTGACCAAGCAACAGCAGCCGGAGGAACTATCAAAGCAGTAATAATGTATCCAAAGAACTCAACCGTATCCCCCTTAGCCTGATGGCCAGTAGCCACCAAGGCTATAGTGACCGCCAATTGGACCAGCAGGAATCCCTCTACTAAAGCAACAGCCCCAACTGAGAACCAAGAGGGTGGTCTATTGAATAACCCAAGAAGAATGCAGAAAAGACCTGCTGCCAAGGCTAAATACAACTGAGCTTGGTATGCCCACTCAAACATTGGCTTCTCCCTGACTAAAGACAACTAATGATTTAAGGAACCCAGCGCCAGCTGAATCTAGGACAGCAATTAGCTCTCCCTCGCACAAAGCTGCAGTTGGCTGGAGTGCCTCTCCAGCAATCCGCTTGCCATGCCGAAGATCAATCACATCTTGCTCTGAAATCTCCAAGCTAGGCAATGAGCCTTGAGCTGCCTCAGAGATCGGCATGACATTTAGTCCAGCACCTTCTGTGAAGTCAAAGGAGTTAGCCACTTCAAACTCGCCAACCCGAGTTCTGCGAAGAGAAGTTAGGTGCCCACCAACTCCTAATTCATTTCCAAGATCCCTGGCGAGTGCTCTGATGTAAGTTCCGCTCGAGCAATCCACTAAAACATCTAGATCGATGTGATCCTCAGCGAATCTAATTTCGCCGACTAGTTCAAATCTAGAAACAGTAACTTCCCTACTCGGAAGATCAACTTCTTCACCTGCACGAACTCTGGCATAAGCTCTTTCACCATCAACTTTGATTGCCGATACGGCTGATGGTTTCTGCTGAATGACACCGGTAAGTTTTGATATTCCGACGAGTATCGCTTCTTCAGTAATTGCGGTTAGCTGTTCGGAAGTTGCAGTAGTTAGAACTTCACCTTCACGATCATCAGTAACAGTTGAAGAACCCAAACGAATAGTTGCTTCGTAGGTTTTATCTTTGCCAACAATGAATGTGAGCAACTTAGTTCCTGATTCGATTCCAAGAACAAGTAATCCAGTTGCCATCGGATCTAGTGTTCCGGCGTGACCGACTTTTCTAGTGCCAAGTAGTTTTCTAACTCGACTAACAACATCGTGGCTGGTAATTCCCTCAGGCTTATCAACTAACAACAATCCAGGGGTTGCCAAGAATTACTCATTCTCTTCGTCGATAACTTTAGGTTCCTTGTATGGGTTCTCCCCTGCAGCAAACTCAGCATCTTTAGCAAGCTTGGCAAGCTCTGCATCTCTTGCTCTAGCCTGAGCAAGAAGATCATTCATGTGTGCTGCAGTTTCAGGAACTTCATCGGAGATGAATTCGATAGTTGGAGTTAGACGAATTGAAAGTTGTCTACCGATTTCACCACGAATTTTTCCACGGTGTCTTTCGATCACATCGTTGCTCTTAGCTCGCGCAGCTGAATCACCAAAGAAGGTATAGAAGATTTTTGCATGAGACAGATCAGGAGTCACTCTCACATCAGTGATTGTGACAAACCCTAGATCTGGATCTTTTATTACCTTCTCGAGTGCGTCTGCAGTTAGAACTTTAATTCGTTCTGCAAGACGTCTAGCGCGTGCTGCATCAACCATTAGACTCTCGGCTTCTCACGCATCTCGTAAGTCTCGATGATGTCTCCAAGTTCAATCTCGTTGAAACCAGCAAGACCGATACCACACTCGAAGTCTGTCTTGACTTCGTTAGCATCGTCCTTGAATCTCTTTAGAGATTCGATCTTTAGGTTCTCTGCAAGCATTGTTCCGCCTCTAGAGATTCGAGCCATTGAGTTTCGCTTGATGGTACCTGAGCGAACAATCGAACCGGCGATGGTGCCGACCTTAGAAGACTTGAAGATCTCTCGAACTTCAGCGGTTCCAAGCTGGGCTTCTTCGTATTCTGGCTTGAGCATTCCCTTAAGTGATTTCTCGATGTCCTCAAGAGCTGCATAGATAACGCTGTATTGACGAATCTCAACACCTTCACGGTCAGCTCGTTCACGAGCCTTGTTATCAGGCTTGACGTTGAATCCGATGATGATTGCACTGTCAACAGTTGCAAGGTTGACATCGCTCTCAGTAATAGCACCAACACCACGGTGAATGATTCGAAGCTGAACTGAATCATCAACTTCGATCTTCAGTAACGAGTCTTCAAGAGCTTCAACAGCACCAGACACATCACCCTTAATGACCAAGTTGAGAGCTTCAACCTTGCCATCTTCAAGTGCCTTGGTGAAGTCTTCCAGGCTAACGCGCTTACGAGTCTTAGCAAGCAGTGCGTTACGGTCAGCAGCTTCACGCTTTTCAGCAATTTGTCTTGCCTGTCTCTCATCTTCGGTAACAACGAAAGTGTCACCTGCGCGAGGAACTGACTGAAGACCTAGCACCTGAACTGGACGTGATGGTTCAGCTGCTTCAACAGCTGCACCGTTCTCATCAAACATTGCACGGACACGACCATGGGCTGCACCAGCAACAATTGAGTCACCAACACGAAGTGTTCCAGACTGAATTAGAACTGTTGCAACCGAACCACGACCCTTGTCTAGGTTTGCTTCGATAGCAACACCGCGAGCATCGCGGTGAGGGTTAGCACGAAGATCAAGAGCCGCATCTGCTGTCAAGAGAACAGCATCAAGCAACTGTTGAATGCCAGCACCTGTAAGAGCAGAAACATCAACGAACATGACGTCTCCTCCATACTCTTCAGCGACCAAGTTGAACTCAGTCAATTGCTGGCGAATCTTCGCAGGGTTTGCACCTTCTTTATCAACCTTGTTGACTGCAACAACAATTGGAACACCAGCAGATTGAGCGTGGTTCAACGCTTCAATTGTCTGAGGCATCACACCATCATCAGCAGCAACAACAAGAATTGCAATGTCGGTTACCTGAGCACCACGAGCACGCATAGCGGTAAACGCTTCGTGACCAGGAGTATCGATAAAGGTCAGTGCTCGATCGACACCTTCGTGATTAGTGTGAACCTGATATGCACCAATGTGCTGAGTAATACCACCAGCTTCACCGCCCTGCACGTTTGCATTACGAATCTTGTCAAGCAATCTCGTCTTACCGTGATCAACGTGACCCATCACTGTTACAACAGGCGCACGATATTCAAGATCATCTTCGTCCTCGTCATAATCAGTTGAGATGTCCAAACCAAATGAGTCGAAGAGTTCTTTCTCTTCATCCTCAGGAGAAACGATTTCAATCTTGTATCCAAGTTCAACACCAAGAATTTGGAAGGTATCTTCATCCAAAGATGCTGTTGCCGTTGCCATCTGACCAAGGGCGAAAAGCACTGTGATCAGCTGACCTGCATTGGCATCAATTTTGTCTGCGAAGTCTTGGATCGAGGCTCCACGACGAAGGCGAATTACTGTGCTGCCATCACCGCGCGGAACAACTGCTCCACCAAGGCTTGGTGCTGAACGTAACTCAAATTCTTCACGTTTTGCTCTCTTCGACTTTCTAGCCTTAGAGGCATTTCTTGAGCCACCTTTACCGAAAGCACCAGCAGCACCGCCACCGCGTCCGCGGCCACCGGCACCTGGTCTTCCACCAGGACCACCGAATCCAGGAGCTCCACCCGGAGCACCAGCACCAGCTGGACGAGGAGCACCTGCTCCAGGAGGTCGTCCAGTACCAGCAGGACGAGGTCCGCCTGGTCTAGCTGATGGACCTCCAGCACCTGCAGGTCTTGGTCCACCTGGGCGAGTGTTTGACTGCCCTGGGCGTCCCATTCCTTGGTTTGATGCAAACGGGTTATTGCCAGGGCGAGCCATTGGGCGTGGGATTCCCATGCCTTGATTAGCAGCAAAAGGGTTGTTGCCTGGTCGTGGGATACCAGGGGCTGCACTAGGTGCGGCAGGCGCTGGAACCTCTGGCTTAACTTCCACCGGTGCAGTTGGATCTACCGGTTTGGCAGCCACTGTCGGAGCTTGCTCTGGTTCAGCGACTACTGGCTTTGCCTTAGCAGCCTTTTCTACCTTAGGGGCTTCTTCTTTTGGTTTAGCGTTTGGATATGCTGAACGAAGCTTGTTCGCAACCGGTGGTGCAATGGTTGACGAACCAGACTTTACATACTCGCCTAATTCTTTTAATTTGGCTAAAGCTTCTGCGGTATCAATACCTAGTTCTTTAGCTATGTCGTATACGCGTGGTAGCGCCACTTAATTTCTCCTGTCTGGGGCCTACCCAGTCAGGGCAGGCTTTAGTGCTTTGAGGTTCTCATTTCGAGGTTCTCATTAGTTTTCTAACATCTATTCGGCCTGTTCTATAAATTTGGCTAGATCTTTTACCTGCTCTGGAATCTGCACTTTTGCCTTCAAAGCCCTGCTGAATGCACTGCGTTCGATAGCAGTTTCTAAACAACTGAGACTTGAATGGAGCCAAACACCGCGACCTGGCAGGTTTTTCGCAAAATCAACACTCAATAAACCATGAATGCTGACTAACCGCACTAAATCTGCTCGATTGCCATGTTGACGACAGCCAACGCAAGTTCTAACTGGATTCATTCTAATGCCTGCACCCTAGAAAGCCCTAGCCTAAAGACAACCGCCCAAAGACTGGATTTATTCTTCATCCCCCATGTCATCAGACATGATGTCAATCTTTGCTCCAGTTAGCTTGCTAGCCAGACGTGAGTTCTGACCCTCTTTACCAATAGCTAGCGACAGCTGATATTCAGGAACCAACACTCGAACCTTAGGTCTTTCATCCTTTGGCGCATCTTTCTCATTGACGATGAACGCTGCTGAAACCTTTGCTGGAGAGAGTGCCTGAGCGACAAACTTTGAAATGTCATCCGAATAATCAACAATGTCGATCTTCTCATCGTTCAATTCAGCAGTTACTGCTCTAACTCTTTGCCCCAACTCGCCAATACATGCACCCTTAGCGTTTAGACCTGGAACTGAGGTCCTAACGGCAATCTTGGTACGCTGGCCTGCTTCTCTAGCAACCTGGACGATTTCTACCTGACCACTAGCTATTTCTGGAACCTCTAAGGCAAATAGCTTTCGAATCAAGCTTGGGTGGGTTCTAGATACATTCATCTGCACCTGACCACGAACATTCTTGTCAACCTTGGTCACATAGAATCGCATTCGCTTACCGTGAGAGTAGTCCTCACCTGGCACCTGCTCTTCTGGCGGCAAGATTGCTTCAACATCACCGATTTTGACGTACACCATGAACGGACGCGGGCCCTGCTGAATTTCACCAGCGACAATGTCCTCGACTTTGGCCTTGAATTCACCGTAAAGACCTTCATCAGTGAGACCACGGATACGTTGCGCGATGACCTGCTTGGCTGCAGCTGCTGCAATACGACCAAAATTGTCTGGAGTCTTGTCGATTTCTGAAATCTTGACACCCTCAGGAGTTTCAGTCAGCAGTTTGCCCTTCTCATCGCGTTCCTCGGTATCAGGAACCATGATCGCGACTTTGCCAGTCTTTTGATCTAGGACTGCGCGAGCTGAGTCATTGTGCCCCACGCTCTTGTTGTATGCAGCGACAATCGCTGCCTCAATGATTTCGACAAGTTCGGCAAAAGGGATTTCTCGGTCACGCTCAACAAGTCGCAGAGCATTCAAATCGATATCCATGAGACGCCTCCTGGCCGCTAGTAAATTATTCGAGCGACTAGGGCTTTTGGCTCTAGAGCGACTCGGTCACCGCTAATTCTACCTTGACGGAGCGTCGCTCGCCAGAGCGTCTATCCCAAAGGTCAACTTCACCCTGTTCTAGCCCTCTACCAACGATGATGATATGCGGAATACCGAGCAATTCAGCATCACTGAACTTGACACCCGGACTTACTTTCAAACGGTCATCGAGAAGCACTGACTTACCAGCTGCCTCTAACTCAGAAGCCAATCTGGCAGCTGTTTCAAAGACAATCTCGTCCTTACCGGCGGCAACCACGTGGATATCTGCCGGAGCAACAGCCTCCGGCCAAATCAATCCCTTTTCATCGTTATTGGCCTCTGCCAGCACAGCAATGATTCTGGTGACACCAATGCCGTAAGAGCCCATAGTAACGGTGACCAACTTGCCATTCTCGTCTAATACTTTTAGATCAAGTGCTTGCGCATATTTGCGTCCAAGTTGGAATACGTGACCGATTTCAATTCCACGAGCTAATTCAAGCGGGCCACTACCGTCAGGAGCAGGATCTCCAGCTCTGATCTCAGCAATGTCAGCAACTCCATCAGCTTGGAAGTCTCTTCCGAGAACTAGGTTGAAAATGTGCTTACCCTCATGGTTCGCTCCGACTACCCAAGAAGTGCCTCGAACAACGCGCGGATCGAGAAGATATCGAATCTTTGATTCTGCTTTTTCTCCCAAGTATTGAATTCCATTTTTGACAGGGCCGATGAAGCCTCGAACCAAACCAGGATTCTTAGCGAAGTCCTCATCATTTGCAGGTTCAACTTCAAAACCTGGGAATGCAACTTCAGCACGCTTTGGTTCCATCTCTCGGTCACCTGGAATACCGACCACAACTAAAGACCTCTTGTGATTGACATCAGTAAGGGCCAACACAATATGCTTCAAAGTTTGTGCGGCACTAACTTCAGTCAAACCGAGTTCTTGGTTTGCAAATGAAACAACGGCGTCAATAGTTTTTGTTCCAGGCGTGTCATGGATAACTGACTCTGGAAGTCCTTCAATCGACAGCTCTGCCGGTGATGATATTGTCACTGCTTCAACGTTGGCAGCGTATCCTCCTGCTGAACGCACAAAGGTATCTTCACCAATTGGAGAAGGAGAAAGGAACTCTTCGCTGGCGGAACCACCCATTGCTCCAGCATCAGCTTTCACAATTACGTATTCGACTCCAAGGCGAGTGAAAATTCTTTCGTAGGCATCGCGCTGCGCTTGGTATGAAGCCACCAAACCTTCATCGTGGACATCAAACGAGTAAGCGTCTTTCATTACAAATTCACGGCCACGTAGTAATCCGGCACGAGGGCGAGCCTCATCGCGGTATTTGTTCTGGATTTGGTAAAGAGTTAGAGGCAGGTCTTTGTAACTTGAATAAAGATCTTTCACAAGAAGCGTGAACATCTCTTCATGAGTAGGAGCTAGAAGATAGTCCGCTTTCTTCCTATCCTGCAAACGGAATAAGTTATCTCCATACTCAGTCCATCGACCAGTGGTTTCAAAAGGTTCCCTAGGTAAAAGTGCTGGAAAGAATACTTCCTGAGCACCCGCACGGTTCATCTCTTCTCGAACAACCTGCTCGACCTTGGCTTTAACAGCAAGACCTAAAGGTAGCCAGGTGTAAATTCCAGGAGCTGCACGTCGAATATATCCCGCACGTACCAGTAACTTGTGGCTATCAACCTCTGCTTCTGCAGGATCTTCACGCAGGGTGCGCAGAAATAACTGTGACATACGAAGCAACATACTTAATCCTTCTTTGCAACAACAACTTGAGGTGAACCAACAAGTGCTGGATCCATCTCAGCTGCCAAACGGTTTGCTTCCTCAATCAAAGTCGCAACAATTTCACTCTCAGGGACAGTCTTGATAACTTCGCCCTTCACAAAAATCTGACCCTTGCCGTTACCAGAGGCAACACCAAGATCCGCTTCTCTAGCTTCACCTGGACCGTTGACAACACATCCCATGACCGCAACACGAAGTGGAACTGTCATGTGCTCAAGTCCAGCCGTTACATCCTCAGCAAGTTTGTAAACATCTACCTGTGCACGCCCACAAGATGGACAAGAAACAATCTCAAACTTTCTAGGGCGAAGGTTTAGAGACTCAAGAATCTTTGAACCAACTTTGATCTCTTCAACCGGAGGAGCAGAAAGAGAAACACGAATTGTGTCACCAATCCCCTTGCTGAGAAGTGCACCAAAAGCAACCGCTGATTTGATGGTTCCCTGGAAAGCAGGGCCAGCTTCGGTAACCCCGAGGTGCAGTGGCCAATCTCCTCTTTCTGAGAGCATTTCATATGCCTTCACCATGACCACTGGGTCATTGTGCTTAACCGAAATCTTGAAATCGTGGAAGTCATGTTCTTCAAACAGCGAGGCTTCCCAAACTGCAGATTCAACTAATGCTTCAGCAGTTGCTTTTCCATATTTCTGAAGCAGACGTGGATCTAGAGAACCAGCGTTCACTCCAATACGAATTGACACACCAGCGTCCTTGGCAGCCTTGGCAATTTCACCAACCTTGTCATCGAACTGACGAATGTTCCCTGGGTTCACTCGAACTGCACCACAGCCAGCTTCAATTGCCTGGAAAACATACTTTGGCTGGAAGTGAATGTCAGCAATAACAGGAATCTGAGACTTTTTAGCAATAATTCTCAAAACATCGGCATCATCCTGAGATGGGCAAGCAACACGAACAATGTCACAGCCGGAAGCAGTTAGCTCAGCAATCTGCTGAAGGGTTGCATTGATGTCGGTAGTGGGAGTTGTTGTCATCGACTGAACAGAGATCGGCGCATCGCCACCAACTGCTACGTTTCCGACCATGATTTGTCGGGTTTTGCGACGAGGAGTCAATACCGGAGGGGTATTTGGAAGCCCAAGATTGATAGCTGGCACTTTAGATAACTACTTTCTGTTCTCTTGCGGTGTCTCAAGTCTAAATGGGTTGGCTCATTTAGAGGCCAACTGCCTAGATGTGAAGCGGATTTACGATGTCCCGAATGATGAGGACCAAACTTAGCACCAATAAAAGACCAGCGACAAAGTATGCAATCGGCATCATCCTGCTGGTGTCAACTGGCTGAACCCAGGCCTTGCCTCTAACCTTCCAGATCCCTCGCTTGACCCACTCGTAAAGACCTGCCGCTATGTGGCCGCCGTCGAGAGGCACCAATGGAACCATGTTGAAAATAAATAGAGCGACATTGAGAGACATTAGCAAACTCAGTTGCGAGGCAATTTTGTCCTGCCAGCCAATTTCAGAATTAGCTGCAATCTGGCCCGAGTATTGCCCAAGTCCAATAATGGAGATTGCACCGTTTTGATCTCTAGGCGCGTTTGGGTTTATCTCGGCAATTGCACTTACAGCCTGCATCGGTAGTTGCAGCATTAGCTGAGCAGTCGATTGCATCATCGAGCCAAGTTGCTCTACTGCAACTAAAGGAGTCTGTTGGATTCGATCCGCTCTTAGAAAAACTCCTAGGAAAGGCTTACTGGTTCCATCCAAAGTTAACAACACTGGCTTTACCTCGAGAGACACTTCAACGCCTGCTCTCAAGACTTTTATTGTGACAACCTTGTCGACAGAACTCTTCAGCAAAGGCTCAACATCCGACCAAAGGGAAACTTTTTTACCGTTTAGTTCCAGGATTTTATCTCCTGCTTTAAGTCCTGCATTAGCTGATGGGGAAGGAATTCCGACCTGATCACAATTCGGATTCGCCTTTGTCGGCACACAAGCGACAATCTGGTTTATTGTCGTGGTTCTTTCGTATGAGCCGAAACCCGAGAAGAGTACAACTGTGAGCACAAGAGAAATCAAGAGGTTAGCAAAGGGACCGCCAAACATGATGATCAGTTTCTTCCATGGCGCTAGACGATAGAAAGTTCTATCTTCATCTTCCGAAGCAATAACTTCCTCTGACGAGCTTCTTCTGAAGCTGGCATTCTTGAATGCGCTGGATGGCGGAAGCATTCCGATCATCTGAATATATCCGCCAAGTGGGATGGCTTTGATTCCGTATTCGGTATCTCCTCTCTTTCGAGAGAACAGCGTTGGCCCAAAGCCGATCATGTATTTAGTGACCTTCACACCGAATTTCTTAGCCGGCCATAGGTGTCCAATTTCATGCAAGCCAATTGAGATTGCTAGCCCTACTAAAAGAATCAACCAGCCGCTAATGGTATTCAGAAAAGACATCATTCACTAAACCTACTTACCTTTACTGACATTCATCTGTCAGAGTTTTGAGTCGATAATTTTGTCAGCAAAGGACCTAGCCCAAAGTTCTGCTTCAAGCACAGATTCAATGGACAATATGGAATCCGCTTTGTGGGCTTGAACTGTCTCCTCGATTACTTCAACGATCTCTAGGAAACCAATTCTGTTTTGGTGAAATGCCTCAACTGCCTGCTCATTGGCTGAGTTGTATACCGCAGGGTAGGTAAGCCCTTTGTGACCTACTTCTCTGGCAAGTCGCACGGCAGCAAATACTTCCTCATCTAGGGGTTCGAAACTCCAGTTGTGCGATTGAGTGAAATCAACGGGTGCA
>Ga0209400_1000234_pt1 | contig 49478 bp, 42 predicted proteins | sample M_130807_EF_Meta_FD_187313 | JGI IMG/M metagenome (GOLD analysis project Ga0209400, IMG submission 187313) | Freshwater microbial communities from Lake Montjoie, Canada to study carbon cycling - M_130807_EF_MetaG (SPAdes) (version 2) | ecosystem: Environmental > Aquatic > Freshwater > Lake... | reverse complement strand
GGTTCGGGCACCGGTTCGGGCACTGGTTCGGGCACTGGTTCGGGCACTGGTTCGGGCACTGGTTCGGGCACTGGCGGGGTAACTCTTCCGCCCCGGCCCATCAATTATACTCCAGCACCCGCTTTGGTTGCTCATGATGGTGTTGTCGACGACCCTGCTTTGCTCAGGCTCGCTTTCGGGCCTGCGTTGGGCGGAGGAACGATACCGCAGGAAAATCTGCCCCACTTGACAAGCGGGTCGACACCACAGCAGATCGAGATCGAGTATACCATCAATCCTGCCGCCGAAGCGGCGTTGGTCACGTTCACGCCCGAGTGGTCGGTGGACTTGATCCACTGGACGCAAACACCGCCCCCTTCTACAGTGACGATCCGCGATGGGCAGAAAGTGCGGTTTTCGTGGCCGGTCACCCTGCGAAGGGAGTTCTTCCGCGTCTATTTGGAAAAACCCGCGCCCTGACACTGCTTGCAGCGTGGCTCTGCGCTGCATGAATTGATTTTCCCTTGTCACGCAATTCATTGCGGAGATACTTCCAGCGCTTATGTTGTTCAATTCTTGGGACTTTCTGATTCTTCTGGGAATCACGTTTTTACTCTATTACCTGCCGGTTTCGCGTGGTCGCCACGGCAAATCATGGCAGGTGACCGTTGCCCTGGTGGCGAGCGTGGTTTTCTATGGTTGGGAGGACCCGCGCTTGCTGAGCCTGTTGGTGGTTTCCTGTGTCGGCAACAGTTTCGCGACAGCGAGGATCATCCAACACAAACTCGGCGGCAGGGAGGAACGGGTGCGCCTCTGGGTGAGGCTGGCGGTGATTCTCAACCTTTCGCTGTTGGCGGTCTTCAAATACGCTCCTTTCGTCGTTTCAATGGTGCCGGGATTGCCCGTCGGATGGGTCGAGTTCATTCGCTCCATTCCTTTGCCGATCGGCATTTCCTTTTACACGTTCCACGGCATCAGCATGATTGTCGATGTCTCGCGTGGCGAGGTTACCAGGGAAAGTGATGAGATGCTCTCGAAAGGAACCCGTTTCACCAAGGGAGTGCGCGACATCGGTTTCTATCTGCTGTTCTTCCCCCAGTTGGTGGCCGGTCCGATCGTCAAGGCCAAGCAGTTCTGGCCGCAAATCGCCGCCAAGCGCCTGGACGACATTCCGTGGGGGGTGGTCATCCGCTCGCTGATTGCAGGGTTTTTCCTCAAAATGGTGGTGGCGGACAATCTCTCGGAACAAACGGTCATGCTGACCAAACCATGGATTGTCTCAGCGGGACCGCTGGACTTGATCCTGTTGCTCTATGGGTACTCGATGCAGATTTTCGCGGACTTCGGCGGTTACTCGCTGATCGCCATCGGCCTTGCCGCGATGTTTGGCTACAAATTTCCCATCAATTTCGATTTCCCGTATCTGTCGACCAGCATTACGGAATTCTGGCGCCGCTGGCACATGTCGCTCTCGGCCTGGCTTCGCGATTACCTCTATATTCCCCTCGGCGGGAACCGGAAAGGAGAGGCCCGGACCTACCTCAATTTGTTTCTGGTGATGTTTCTCGGGGGACTCTGGCATGGCGCGGAATGGAAGTTCGCCTTGTGGGGAACCTTGCATGGCGTGCTTCTTGGCGTGGAGCGCTTCTTCTTCCGCAAACGCAGCAGGGAAAAAGCATCGCAACCGCAGTCTCCCTTGCGGGCGCTGCTGGGATGGTTCTACACTTTCCACGCCGTCACCCTGCTCTGGTTGACTTTCCTGATGCCCGACCTTCATCAAATGGGCGTCTTTTTTCGCGAGTTGACAATTCCAGGAAAAATGCTTGGTCCCGCAGTGTTTGTCTCCGTGGTCTTCGGCTCGGCCGTCGTGCTTTATCACGCCTTCGGCTGGTGGCGGGAACATCGGCCCGAAACGTTTTCCCGATTCCGTGGTGGCTGGGCCGAGGCTCTCGCCTATGGCGTGATGCTTTTCCTGATCGCCACCAACTCGGGGGCTCCCCAAGGATTCATCTATTTTCAATTTTAACCAAGGCCTGCCGATGAACCAACCTAACAGCACGATGCGATTGTTGACGGGAATTGCGGTCGCCATGATCCTTTGTTTTTGTATTCAAGGCTTAGCCTATTACCACCTTCACTGGGGTACGGGTAAAACCGAGTCGAACTATTTCAGCACGATCAGCCGATTCCAAGGTGCTGTGGCGCCCGGCGCGGAAATCGCCGTTGCCGGTTCATCGATAACAGGCCGACTTCCCGGTCGCGAGGTGGGCAATACTTTAGTTGCGAATCTTGGGTCCGACGGTGGATCTCCACAAGACGGAATTTTGCTGATGACCGAGGGTTTTCTCGCCCGTCCCGAATGGCTGGTCGTCGAGACCAACACGCTGTTCAACGGCGTGGGTTTCGGCGATACGCCCGCCGTGGGTGGGGCACGCGACCCGTGGTTCGCCATTGGCGGGCGTTTTCCATTACTGGGAGCTTCAGCCCGTCCTTCTGGCATGCTGTATTCCCGCCTTCTGGCACGAAATTGGAAGGGGCCAGGCGAACCGTTTCCGCTCGGCAAAAGTCCTGAGATTGTGAATGAAGTTCGGTCGTTCGACTTCACTCCAAAAGAACGAGAAAGGCTTGAAGCGCTCGTCCGCAAAATGGGGGAATTGCGGCGCTCTGGAGTGAAAATCCTTCTCGCCAAGTATCCGGCTGGAGAAATGAAGCCGCGTGATCAGGAGCGGATGGATGCGACCATCGCGAGGATTTCTTCCGAACTCCGTCTGCCTTACATAGATCTCGCAGGTCAGATTCCTCCCGATTCACTCGAGTTCACAGATTCCGTCCACCTTGGTCCGACATCCGCCTCGCGTCTGTTGGATACCCTCCTGGCTGTTTGTCGGGATCTCGACATTGCCAATCCCTGAATGCATAACATCCCATGAAAACCGCATTGATTGGATATACCGGCTTCGTCGGTGCCACGCTTGACTCGTATTTGAACCCGAGTCACCGGTATCGATCCACAAACATCAACGACATCTCCGGGCAAGCGTTCGACCACGTGATCTGTGCCGGAGTCCAGGCGATGAAATGGTGGGCCAACCTTCATCCTCAGGAGGACCTCGACGGGATTGATCGCCTGCTCGGCGCTCTTGCCGGGGTTCAAGCCGCGCGTTTCACGCTCATCTCCACGATCGATGTCTATCCGGTGCCCAGGGGAGTTGACGAGAACAGCCCCATCAACAAGGAAGGCCATCACGCCTACGGTCTCAATCGACTCCATGCCGAGGAGTGGCTTGCGGAGCGGTTTCCAAACATCGCGATTCTCAGGTTGCCCGGACTTTTCGGTCCCGGTCTGAAGAAGAATGTCATCTTCGACATGCTTCATGACAACAATCTCGAGAAAGTCCATCCGGGCGGTCTGTTCCAGTACTATGATACCCGCAGGCTTGCAGCGGACATCGAAACCGTCTGGCAGGAGGGCATTCGACTGTTGAATGTCTCATCGGAACCGGTTTCGACAGCGGAAATACGCGACCGTTTCTTCCCGGGGAAAATTCTTGGTGGTGAAGGCCCGCCGCCGCCGAGCTACGACATGCATAGTATCCATGCCGGCATCTGGGGCGGGACCGACGGCTATCTCTATTCAAAGCAGACGTTGCTTTCCGATTTGGGCGATTGGTTGAGCGGGTCAGCCGCGTGACCCGCGTTTCGGGACATAGGGTTATTCTTGTCCATGCAGCAGCCAATTCTATTGTCGCGCGCGCGACACTGCCTGTTCATCGCCGCATTGCGCGGAGTTCTGGTCTCGATTGTTTGGTGCGCCTGACTCACGGGGCCCGTCATTTCGGATTCATGGCAAAGTATCGGACCCGCGGTGAACTCGCGGGCGCCGTTTGACCAGCGGGGGCTCTTTCTGGGGGATTTCAACTGCTTTGACAGGGTGTGAGATCCCGCATTGGTTCTCGTGGTCCTGCTCTGGTGTCGGCTTTCTCCCAAGGCGTTCATGAAAAATGCATTGTTTTCCCGCCTGGTCGCCCTTTCCGTGGGCTGGTTGGCTGGCGTAGCGACTCTTGCAATCTGGTTCCTCGGTGATCCCAGCAGGCTCCATCAGTTTTCCGCCAACCTGGCGGCGCAACGACTTTCCGCCCACTCGTTGATCAATTCCGCCCGCGCCTGTTTCTTTTCGGAACCCTCGGGCTTGATGATGCTGATGTTGTTCGCTGTGATGGGATTGTCGGTATTTGCCGCACTCAGGAAAGCATCACGCAGGATCGATGTTCTTCTCTGGGCCGCCATGCCGATTGCGGCACTTGTGTTTTCAATCGTCGCACAAAATCCCAACAGACTCCACCTGGCTGCGGTGATTCCCTGCGCGCTGGCGGCATGTGTGAGCCATCCGGCAGCGGACAAAGATTTCCTGACGAGGTGGATGCCGCTTCTGTTGGCGCCGATCGCTGGTTTCAGCCTGTTGTTTCAGGCCAACCGATTGCTGAAATGTGTTAGATTCGACTCGATGGGATATCGGAGTGCAACCGAGCAAATGATGAAAAAACATGACGGGGAAGGCCGCCTGTACATTTCGCTTTCGCTGTGGGAAGCCGCCGCTGCCGTCGCTGCCAAGAACGTAAGCTTTTATACATTTCCAAATGTAGCCGAGCCGGCATATCGCGAAGCTGCGGAACGTTCCCTACTCAAGAATGCCAGGCCTGGGGACCGGATTCTTTTCGATGTCACCCAGAACGAGGCGAACAATGATTATTTCGAGAAAAAAGCATTCGCGCACCTGACCTACGTCGATCCCTATGCGCTCGGGCCCGTGATCGAGGAAATCCAAGTCAAAGGTCTGGCCGGTTCGCGATTGTTCCGGGTCATCCGGATTGATCGTCCTCCTTTCCCGCCATGAATCGGCCGTTCATGGGTTCAGGCTCCCTGCGCAAACGCATTGTCGGTTTCGCAGTTCCGGCTGTCTTGTGGATTTGCTTGTCCTCCTGGGTCGGATGGTATGCGGTTGGTCCGGGATATCCGGATGGCTTTCAAAGTGTCGGCGCTTCCTTCGGTGGGAGTCCCGGGCATTTGAGCTGGCCGATGATGGGCGATTTCGAGGGCTTTGACCGCGCCTGGGGTTACCACTGGGTTGGCTGGCCGATGATCCGGTCGCTGCTGTCGGTGGCTCTGCCGTGGACGGCGCTGGGTGACGGCATCGCATTGCACGGGCTCCGGGCACTGTTGGCCCTTCTTGTGGCGGAAACGGTATTCCGTCAGACGCGTTCCATTCCCGCTTCTTTTTTGGCTCTCTTTATCGTTCTTCTCAACCGGGGATGGTTTTGCAGCATGGCGTTTCTTTTCCGGCCGGAAACGCTTTCCGCTCTCGTGCTTTGGGGTGCCGCCTTCCCGCTGATACCAAAAGTCCATCGTGGTGGTTGGATTCTGACAACGACATCGGTGCTCTGTCTGTTGCTGCTGCCTTTGTTGCATCCACTGGCCTGGCCGGCGGCGCTGATCGTGGTCGCTTTTGGAACGGTTTCGATGCGGAGTTCGGCCGCAAACGATAACTGGATGCTGGCTTCGCTGGTGCGGTGGTGGCTTCCGTTGATGACCGGTGTCGCTCTTTTTGCCGGATACTATCTGATGGACCCGTTGCGAGGACAGCAGTTCATGCAGACGATAGAAACGACCGCCCTTTTCAAGTCTGGCATGCTGGCCACGGCGAAGCGGCTTTTTTTCGATCCGAAAAACCTCTTTTTCTCCGCTCCTGCGGCGGTGGTTTTGATCACCGGATTGTTTGCTCTTCGGGGAGCGACAGGGCACGGAAAATCCTGGAGCGGGGGAATGGGTCTTTCGCTCGCTCTGGTTCTGGCTTCGTTCGTTTATCTGTTTCTCGCGGGCCATCCGAACACCGGTCATGCGGCAGTGATGGCCCCTTTTGTCGGTCATGCGGCGGGCAGGTTGTATGCGATGGAATGGCGCTGTCGGCCTTTAAATTTTCTGATCCGACCCGGCTTCATCGGCCTTGCCTTGGTATGTTCGCTGCCGCTGGTGCTGGTCGCGGGTGCTTTTTTCCAGTGTGTACCCCAGTCGCCGCGCTCCATGGCCAGGATGGTTTTGTCCCGTGCTCTCGCGGAGAGCAGCGGCCAGGTGATCATCCCGCTGGCCTTGTGGGAGGCGGCAGGGGAATTGCCTGCGGAGAAACGAAGTCGTTTGAGCTTTGCCACGTTTCCCAACTGGGTGACTGTGGATCGTCGACTGCGCTACGAAACCGGAGTGATCAGGGGCCTGAAAGATGGTGACGTGCTTGTGGTGGACGGCACACCACCGGAACCAAGCGATCCGGCCAATATCCTGCCATGGCCTCGAACGGATCTTCTTCGCGCAGCGGGGGAGACACCATGGGCTGAGGTCGAAAATTATCCCGCCATCGTCAATAGCACTCTTTTGTTAGGTTCCTTGCGTCGCGACGAAATGCAGCTTGGCCCGATGCAGTTGTTTCGCTACCAATCCAACCAGTGATTTTCATGAAGAACCCGCTTTCGGTTTCCCACATTGCCTGGCCTCCCGAGCGGGAGGAGGAAATGATCGATCTGCTTGTTGGTGCCGGAGTCAGCGTGATCGAACTCGCGCCTTTGCGGGCATTCGGCAATCCCTTGCAGGCCACCGAGGCCGCAGTGAGGGCAAAAGCCGAGCACTATGCCACGCGTGGAATTCGGATCGGATCTTTCCAGGCGTTGCTTTTCGGTGCGGAGGCAGTGTTCTTGTTCGAGGATGAGGCCTCGCGAACGCGCATGAAGGAATGGCTGATTGCCGTTGGGCGCGTGGCCAGCTGGTGCGGTGCGGGACCGATGGTGTTCGGCTCGCCGAAGAATCGGCTCAAGGGGGAACTTTCACACTCCCAGGCGATTGAGAGTGCGGCACCCTTTTTCCGCGAGGTGGGTGATGCCTGTGCGACAGCGGGATCCTTTCTGGTCATGGAGGCAAACCCGGAGGCGTACGGTGCGGATTTTTGCACACGTTTGGAACAGGCGGCGGAACTGGTGAGCCTGGTCGATTCACCCGGTTTCAAATTGCACGTCGATGCCGGTGGACTGGCCTTGAGCGGTGAGAATTTTTCTCCTGTGCTGCGGCAGTCTTCTGAATTGTTGGCGCACGTTCATGCGAGCCAACCAAATTTGCGTGATTGGAAGGAGCCTCATCCCGTGCATGTCACACTGGCGAAAGTATTGCAGGAGATTCATTTTCAGGGTGCGATTGTCATTGAAATGCGCATGCAGGAGCAGGTCGTGGAATCCGTGCTTGAAGCAGTTGCTGTTGTGCGGAAAATTTTTGAAGATTGCGTTGCCTGATCAGAACTAGACAGCGGAGACAGAGCAATATTAGTTTTTTGTAGAAGTGTTTTAGAACTCGCTAGCAGTTGCGTCTCATTCATGAACCGAACGCCAACTAACGCCGGTCTGCCGAGCAACTTCCGCACGCGTCATCCCAGCATCGAACAACTCCGGTGCCTGCAATCTTCTCTGCTGCTGCCTGCCGCTTCTTCCGGTCACCGACTTCAATGATCTCCTTGCCATGCCCTGTGAAAAGCACTTCCTTTGCCATGTATGAGACTATTTTGGAATTGTCAGTAAGGGAACGTTGCACTAGTTTCGAACAGGCGAGAAATCCGGTTTTGAAGCTTCGCCGAAAACAAATTTATTTAAATTGACATCAGTTGCATTCGTAATTTGAATTCGGCTTTAGACTTCAACATGCGCATTAGTCATTCCAAACAATTCGATCCACCTCAAACACTAGGAGTTACCTTACTCACCATGTGGCTGGCTGTTATTTGGACTATCTGGTGCGCGTGGTGCCAGGTCTCTGGGTGGGTTTTGAGTCTCCTCGGCCAATTGGGAAGGGGCGGTTACGTCACGGCCTTCATTTTATTCCTTGCCTTGGTATTGTATTTACATCGAAACTGGAAGATACGGCTGCGGCTTGGCAGAGTGCAGAGCGGCGAGCCTTTCAGGTGGAGGAGGCGCCTCACTTGGAAACGAATTCCGCAGTTGTTGTTCTGGTCGATTTGTGCTTTGTCGTTATTAGGTGCCATTTTCAACACCCCCTGGGGATATGATTCTTACTCATATCGGGTTGCTCGTATTGTTAGATGGCTTCAGGAAGGCCAATATCACTGGACTGGCGCGGCGGATCAGCGAATTGACGTTTGCAGTCTAGCAAGCGACTGGCAGCTTCTATCGATACTCGCTATTACTGGAAGCGATCGGTTGCTTTTTCTTGTAAACTTTGTCCCTTACATCATTTTTCCTGGAATGTTTTATATGGCAGCACGAGGGCTGCATATTCGCAGGCAGTGGGCTCTTCTGGGAATGTGGCTGGTTCCGCTTGGTTACTGTTTCTCTTTGACATCCGGGGGCATCCAAAACGACGGTGTGGCGGGAATTCATGTGATTGCAGCGATTGCTTTTCTAAAAAGCCGTTCTACTCGTATTTTGCCGCGGCTGGCGAGTCTCTATCTTTGTCTGATCAGCATCGCACTCATTTCAGGTCTAAAGCTAAGCAATCTTCCGATCGCATTTCTTCTGCTAGTCTGGTGTCTCTGGTCTAGTCGTGCCGAACTGAATCTGATGTTGAGAAGGCCCCTAGCAACGCTTTTCATTGCCGCTGTTTGCTTGTCTTGCTCCACGCTTCCAACGGCCATACAGAATTTTAGACATGAGGGCAATTTGTCAGGAGATCCCCAGAATCGATTCAGATGCGAGGGCAAAAATCTAATCGCTGCGCCTCTTGCAAATCTCGCATTTTTGGTGCCGGATATGCTAGCTCCGAATCCATTCGCAGGAAAAATGAATGTCTATTTAAATAAGTTGAAAGACAACTCTGAGGTATTCAAGTGGGTGGCCGAACGCCACTTTATGTTGAAACGTCTGAGTTTTCAGTCAATTGCTCACGAAATGATCTCAGGTCCCGGATTCCCTGTTCTCGTCGGGTTGCCACTACTATTTCTGACGGCACGACTCTCAAAACTGCGAAAGTTTCGTATAGACGATGGGCTTCTTTTGCTCATTGTTTCAGTAGTCGCATATTCAGTCTATCTCGTCAAAATGGGAAGCGATGCGACTGTTCGAATTTCAGCTTGCTATTACCCACCAATGATACTAGGGATTTTCAACCTGATATCGCAACTGGGGTATATTCCGCGTGTGTGGTCCGGGAGGGCAATCTTTTTAATTTCGGCTATGGCTGTTCAATTCAATATTATTTTTTCACTCTCTAGACCGCTTTTACCGGATGTGGTAAAGGATAAGCTTGAGTCGGCATTTAAGGGGAATCCTTATCAGCTTCATCGTTATTGTGCTGAGCAAGTTGGCCAGGTGGGCAAGCTGACAGATCACCGAATCTATTTCGTCTTAGAACTTGGTGGTATGTCGCATCAGCTATATAGCCCCTACCGTCCGGGCGGGGGAGCTGTCGAAGTCGGAAGCTGCGACTGGAACTCAAACCGCCCTTCCGGTCCAGGATACCTAGCGATTTCAACATTGGGGATTCAGCGCCGTTACGGATTAACGGTTGAGGATTTTGTTGCTAAGCTGGGAGACGCGATTGAAATCGGACGCGATAGAGATGACATTCCTCAGGCGCAGGATATTATGTTGCGGCTCTATCACGTAGCTGACCTTTCCCTGATTCCCGACCCTCCGACCCAACGAATGTATGTTTATGGTCCCGAATAGTATAGAAGCAACCGACCGCTAACACGCAAGATTAAAACAGTAAAAAGTTAAATGACGATTCTTTTCACCCCAACACACAAAAATATCATGAGCAATGAAGTAGAGAAGCCCCAATATTTTGGGCGGGATTTAGAAGCAATGTCATTCGCGAAAAATTATCATGATTGGATCATTGATGAATTTTCGCCGTACTTGGGAAACATTGTTGCCGAAGTTGGCGCAGGTACAGGAAGCTTTTCAGAACTACTCGTGAAACGTGCTGATCGTTTGATTGCTTTCGAGCCCTCGGAGAATATGTATCCTGAATTGTCCAGAGTATTCCAGGGCAATCCCCGAGTGGAGACTGTGAACAATTTCTTCGGTAAGGAGTGTGCGCGGTTCGAAAACACCTTGGACTCTGCTGTCTACGTCAACGTCATGGAGCATATTGAGCATGATGAGGAAGAGTTTACCTACATTTACAAGGCGTTGAAGCCAGGTGGTCATGCTCTGATTTTTGTGCCCGCTTTGCCGTTCCTTTATAGCAACTTAGATACAAGTTTGGGTCATTTTCGCCGTTACGTGAAACCGGGTCTGACTGGTATTGCTGAAAAGGCTGGACTTCGCGTCGTGAAAGCGCGCTATTTTGACATCATGGGCATTCTGCCATGGTATTTTACCTTCACCCTCCTAGGTAAGCAGATTTCGGGCGGAAAAGTAGCGGCATATGATAAGTATGTCGTTCCAGTGATGCGTTGTCTGGAAGGATTCATTCAGCCTCCCATAGGTAAGAACGTCCTGATGATCGCGCGAAAGGATTGAGCAAGAGATTGACTCAAATTGTTATAGCTGGTAGCGCAGCGACCAATCAATCACAAGCGCTTGTGGCGCGTTTACAAATCCATGAAGCTCAATTTACCTCCACCAAGCAGCTCGCCTGGTGCGAGCAACACGGAATCAACCTTCACTTCACACAACCGGGCAACCCCATGCAAAATTAGTATGTCGAACGCTTCAATGGCACCTTCCGCCGCGAGATCCTCGATGCGAATATCTTCGGCTCGCTGGACGAAGTCCGCGACCTCTCTAACGACCGGTTTACGTGCTCTAACGAAGAACGCTTACACGATGCCCTAGGCGACATCCCTCCCTCGCTTTTCCGTCAACAGCGAACCGACCAAAATCAACAACCATCCAACATGTCCACATGCGCCGTAAACTCTAATTATGAAATGTCGCATGGACAGGGGCGCATACATTTTTAAAGATTGAATCGACCACCTCACCCTAAGCGGTAGCTAAAGTGCCGTAACTGTGTAACCTAGATAACAACCAATATGGAATACAAAATCGCCATCATAATTCCCTGCTACAACGAGGGATTGACCATTACTGATACAATTTTAGGGCTTCGGGCTACGGTCCCTCACTCTGATATATTTGTTTACGACAATAACTCTACGGACGATACCGTATCTCGCGCGAAAGCAGTTGGAGCTCAGGTTTTTGTCGAGAAAAACCAAGGCAAAGGAAACGTAGTAAGAAGAATGTTCGCGGACATTGAGGCTGATGCCTATTTGCTTGTGGACGGTGACAATACCTATGATGCCAACTCCGCGCCCGTGTTGCTGAGATTGGTTCTTGAAGAGGGTATGGATTTTGTCAATGGCGCCCGTCGGGAATCCTCGGAAAAGGCGTATAGAGCGGGGCATAAATTTGGAAACTGGATGCTAACCAGTATGATTCGATGGATTTTTGGTGCAGAATTTTCCGATATGCTTTCAGGATTGAAATGTTTCTCGCGAAGGTATGTGAAATCATTTCCAGCCCTGTCCCGAGGATTCGAGATTGAAACCGAGTTGACAACCCATGCGCTAGAACTGCGGATGCCCTGTTACGAGATCACCACCCCTTACGGAGAGCGACCGGAAGGCTCGGTTAGCAAACTACGCACCTATCACGACGGCTTTCGCATTTTGATGACCATCCTAAGACTCGTGAAAGAGGAGCGTCCACTCCAGTTGTTCGCTTCGCTCGGATTCATCTTGATGCTTTTGGCCTTGGCTATTACGGCACCTGTTATTCAAACGTACCTCGCTACGGGTCTAGTCCCGAGATTGCCAACGGCGATACTAGCGATTGGACTCACGGGACTGTCATCTCTCTCTATGGTCATGGCGATTGTCATGGACAGCATAGTGACTATGCGCCGGGAAATGAAGCGAATTGCCTATCTTCAAATTCCGATGATTAGGGCGCGGCATGATGATTAGCGGTAAAAAATTCAAAGGCATATTGTTTAAACATGAATGCCGCTAAACTTCGCTAATAAGTGAATAACATGAGGCTTTAATTGTCTTGTTTCAATGATTCGTGTGGGTTCGTGAGATTCGCGGGTTGTTATTTCCAGCACTGTATAAGCATGGATTTTTAGAGAGAATCATGAGGCGGGAAAACATCAACGTGGTTATCGCGGGTGGCGGTTTTTTCGGCTGCACGATCGCCATGATGCTGCATCGCCGTGGACTCAGGCCTTTGGTGGTGGAAGCGGAGGATGAACTGCTGACGCGGGCATCCCGGGTCAATCAGGCCCGTGTGCATGGCGGCTATCACTACCCGCGCAGCTTGATGACCGCGTATCGGTCTCGTCATAATTACGAACGTTTCCGCAGCGTTTACCGCGAGGCGATTGTCGACAAATTCACGAAAATTTACGGGGTAAGCCGCCTTTTTTCCAAGGTCACGGCGAATCAATTCGAGGTCTTCATGAATCGGATCGGCGCGCCTTTGAAGGAGGCCCCGGAGCGGATTTCGAAGCTGTTCAATCCGACCCTCACCGAGGCCGTGTGGATTGCCGAAGAATGTGCGTTCGATTGCTCATTGCTCCGTGACCGCTGTCGGCGCGATCTCGATGAAGCGGGCATTCCGATCCGCTTTGGCACCCGCGTGGAATCCGCTGAAAAAGCTGCCGGTGACAACGTGGTGGTCAGGCTCAGCGATGGTTCTGAATTGCCCGCAATGCTGGTGATCAATGCGACCTACAGTGGACTGAATCTGATCACGGGTGGCAGCCACCTGCCGGTGATCCCCTTGAAACACGAACTGGCGGAAATGGCCTTGATCAAGCTTCCGGAAGAACTCGAGGGCCTTTCCGTCACCATGATGTGTGGACCATTTTTCTCCTTCATGCCTTATCCCTCGAGGAATCTGACCACGCTGAGTCATGTTCGCTACACACCGCACCTCCAGTGGTTTGAAAAACCTGGTGAGGCACCCTGCGATCCCTATCAACGATTTTCCCAGCTCAAGAAGCAAAGTCACTTCGAATACATGGTCAGCGATGCCTCGCGCTACATCCCGGCATTGCGGAACGCTGTACATTGTGATTCAATCTGGGAGGTGAAAACATTGCTGCCCCAGACTGAAGTGGATGACGGTCGCCCGATCCTGTTCCGGCGGGATCCGCTACTGCCTGCCTTGATCCATGTGATGGGCGGGAAAATCGACAACATATTCGATGTCGAGGACGAACTCGATGCTGTCCTTGCCTTGAAAGCTTGAAACTGCTACATTCTATCCCATTCATGGATTCTCATACGGTAGTCAGCGTGGTCGTGCCCCTCGAAAATGACGGGACCATTCTCGATACTTTTCTCCCTGATCTCTCCCGGGTGATGGTCGCGGGTTTTCAATTTTTCGAGATCATTCTTGTCGATGACGGTTCAACCGATGATACGCGTCAGAAAGTCGACCAACTGTTGAAGTCGGTTCATCAGGTTCGCTATCTTCGTCTGTCTCGTCCCTTTGGACGCGATGTGGCGCTCTCTGCCGGCATCGAGTCGGCGATTGGTGATTACGTGGTCACTCTTGATCCCGCTGCGGATCCGGTGGAGCCGATTCCCGACATGGTCGCCCGCTGTCGCATCAACGGCGGCATTGTCCATGGCGTGGCGGAAAACCCGAGAAGCCGCTCAGGCTTGCGGGAGTTTTTCGGCGACTTGTTCCGCGGTTATTGCAATCGTCGGCTGGGTGTCGATCTCAAGCGCGGTGCCGAGGATTTCCGCGTGATGAGTCGACAGGCTGTCAACGCCCTGTTGCAGATTCGCGTGCAAAGCCGCTATCTCCGGGTGTTAACCCTGACATTGGGATATCATCATGAGTTTTATCCCTATCGACGAAGCGAGCGCGGTGGGGCTGTCCAGCGGGGCTCGCTGACTTCAGAGTTGGCAACGGCGATTGACCTGCTCGCGGCCCATACCCGTCATCCGCTGCGGATGGTGACCGTGGCCGGCATGCTGGGTGCTGTTTTGAATCTGTTGTACGCGCTGTACGTGCTCGGCATCTACCTTGTGAAACCAAACGTTGCCGAGGGCTGGACAACCCTTTCCCTGCAACTCAGCGGGATGTTTTTCTTCATCTGTCTGATTCTCGGAGTGCTGAGTGAATATGTGGGCACGATCCTTGGGGAGGTGCGCAGCCGTCCGCTCTATTTCATCGCCCATGAGGCTAACAGTTCGGTGCTGCTCGAAGACACGGTCCAGTCCAGCATTGTGAAGGATTCAACTGAGGAGGTGGCAAGATGAGTGGGAATTCAGGGGTATTCCGTGGCGATGATGTCGCCAGTCCCCGCTATGAGATCATCTGGGAACGACCGCGCGCGAAGCGATGGGCGATCTGTGTATTCGTCATCAACGAGGGGGAGAAAATCCGCAAACAACTTGCCGCGATGACGCAATATTCGAAAGATGTCGATGTGATTGTCGCCGACGGCGGCAGCACGGATGGATCGCTCGATGGCGCACTGATGGAGTCGACCGGAGCGAAAGCGCTGTTGGTGAAGCGGGGGCCCGGAAAGTTGAGTGCGCAGATGCGCATGGCCTTTCATTACTGTCTCGCCGAAGGCTACGAAGGCGTTGTCGTGATTGATGGAAATGGCAAGGACGGGCTCGATGGCATTCCCGGCATGTTGGCCGCACTGGAGCAGGGTTATGATCATGTCCAAGGCAGCCGGTTCATTCCCGGAGGTCATCATGAAAACACCCCCTTGACCCGCTATCTGGCAGTGAATCTGCTTCATGCACCGCTGATTTCCCTCGCATCTGGTTTCCGCTACACGGATACCACCAACGGCTTCCGTGCCTACAGTGCCACGCTGCTGAAGGATCCGCGCATTGGTGTTTTCCGACCATGCTTTGATCGTTACCAACTGCATTATCATCTCGCCATTCATGCCGCAAGTTTGAATTACCGGGTTTGTGAAATCCCCGTTTCGCGCAGTTATCCCGCGAAAGGAAAAACACCCACCAAAATCAAGGGCATGTCCGGCTTGGTCGGCGTGATGAAGCAGCTTTGGGATACCTGCACGGGTGCCTATGACGTCGACCCATGAACAATTCATCTTTGCTATCACTTCCTGCGACAATCCTTCGCGATCTGCAAGGGTTGGTTGCCGACATGCGGCTGCATGGAATCAAAAAGTCCGTTGCCGCGGTCATGCGTCCCGATGCCCCGGGTTCATGGCAATTGTTGAAATATCTCGTCATCGGCGGAGTGTCGGTGTTCGTGTTCATGGGTGTGTGCGCCTTGTTCCGCATGTCGGCCATTCATGGTTTCGGAGCATCCTACGACAATCACCGGGTGTTTTGGAATCTGCTCGAAATCACGGTTGGTTTCATCCCCACCAACGCTTTCACTTATGCAACCAACCGCCGTTGGGTGTTTGTTGCCGGAAAACATCATCCGCGCAAGGAGTTTCTGCTGTTCACCGCCGCAGCGCTGCTGAGCATTTTCGCGTCGGAAATTGTCGCGTTTTTTTTCATCACCCATTCGTCGATCGGCGACTTCCTGATCAAGATCGCAGTGATTGTCGTTTCCACCGTGGTCAATTTCACGTTTCGTAAAATCGTCGTTTTTTCCCGATAATTTCATGGAAGCCAAACCCAGTCATTCCCAAGTCACCCTGCGGGCCACGATGGTCACCAACATGTTGCCTCCGTATCGCGTCAGTTTTTATCAGGAAACGGCCAAGGTCGTTTTGTTTTCGTTGATCCTCGACACGCTGAGCGAGTTCAACCGCAGCTGGGAGTTGCCGCACGATTTGAGCCAATTGACGATCATCGTCCAAAACTGCCGGTCCTTCGTCTACAAGCGCTTCCGCAACGATGTCGGCTACATGGAAAAGCGTCAGTTTCAGTTTTCGGAGCGGACGTTCTCCAAACTGCGCGAGACTTCTCCCGATGTGGTGGTGACCATCGAATACGGATTCAAGACTTTCTGGTCTTTGCTCTATGGCAGGTTTTATGATGTTCCCGTGATCCTGGCTTCGGAAGGAACCATGCACACCGAGGGGCACGTGGGTTGGTTCAAGCGCTGCATCAGGAAGATGATCGTATCGCAGTGCCGCCGGTTCTGGTCGAACGGACCTGCATCGACGGAATTGTTGGTCTCGTATGGGGCCGATCCCGCATTCATCGATGAAGGGATGACGGGGATCGACACCGACGAGTGGAGGCAAGCGGTGAATGCGTGCCTCGCGGATCGCGACCGCATTCGCCTTGAATTGGGGCTGCGCGGGAAAGTGCTCTTGTTCTCCGGTTCACTAAGTCCGCGCAAGGGGGTTGTTCTGCTGGCGGAAGCTGTTGAACAATGGCGCAAGGAAAAACCAGAAGGCGACTTCACCCTGTTGTTGTTGGGGGACGGCGAATGCCGCGAGTGGCTGCAGGATTGGGCGAAACGAAATCCATCCATCCATCTTGTCATGCCCGGATTCCTGCAGCACCACGATCTTCCGCCCTATTTCGCGGCCGCCGACTGGGCGGTGTTGCCGACTGTTGATGACAACTGGCCGCTGGCTACATTGGAAACACTGGTGGCCGGGCTGCCACAGTTGTTCTCGATCTACAACGGTGCGACCAGGGATCTGGGGACTTCCGCCACCGGAGTTGTGTTCGACCCTTTGAATCGGGCGGATTTCGTCCAGGCATTGCAACAACTATCGAGCCTCCACAACAATCGGGTGGGCGAGGAAGTGATCGAACATTTTTCGAAATACTACTGCGCCCACTCCCAGGCCGCACGGGCTTATCGTTCCTTTTCCGCCGCCCTCGCTTCGGATGGCCTGCATAACAGTTGATTCTTTTTGGATTTTCTGCCAATTCAATCGCCAGCAATATGGACAGTTTCAACAGGCGTGCCTTCAATATTCAAGGACTGCAGATCATCGATGCTTTCCTGGTTTGGCTTTCTTTTTCACTGGCGTATCTCGTCCGCGACCCTGTGGTGGATTTTTACAACCTGTTCGCGGCCCCCATGGGATGGGGGATTTACAAGCAGTACATAGGTAACATCTATGACATCACCACTTTTCTGGTGGTGGTGGTTCCGTTCACGCCGTTGATGTTGGAAGTCATGGGATACTACCGTCACCCTCTTCGCAGCGATTGGGTCAAGGCATTGCGGCAGGTGGCGGGGGCTGTTTTTCTGATGATCAGTTTCATCGCGCTGATTTCATTGTTTTTCAAACTGAATGCCTCGAGTCGCGCGATGCTGGTGATCGCGGGTTTTTTCGCGTCGCTCTTGTTGTGGAGCCGTTTTGTTCTCACTCGCATCTATTGTCTTCTCAAAAGCGGCAAGCAGAGCATCAAGGAGTCGATCGTGCTCGCGGGCAACCCAGATGAGGTGGAGCGGCTGTATGCAAGCATTATCAAGGATGAAACCACGCAGTGGCGGGTGGTGGGACGCTACGATCTTGCTAGTCAGAAGTGGGATGACTTCCAGCAACTCCTGCACGACGAAGCGGTGGAACGGGTGATTTTTGCCGCAAAACATTCGGAATTTGACAAAATCGCCACGGCGGTGGAAATGTGCGAGGTCAGGGGGATTGAAGCATGGATTTCCGCCAATTTCATGCAAACCCAGGTTGCCCGCCCCTCTTTCGATTCGATTCAGGGAAACCCGATGTTGGTGCTGCGCTCCACGCCGGATTTGTCCTGGGAACTGATGGCCAAGGGAGTGATGGACTGGTGTGGGGCTTCGATCGCAATCCTGCTCTCTTCACCACTTTGGCTGATCGTCGCCATCGGCATCAAGTTGCAAAGTCCTGGGCCGGTATTTTACAGACAGGAACGCGCGGGTCGCTATGGCAAGCCGTTTTCAATGCTGAAATTCCGCACCATGATCGTGGATGCGGATAAAAAGCTGGAGGAATTGAAACTACAGGCGGGCAATCAAATGAGTGGTCCTGTTTTCAAGCTGGAACACGACCCGCGGATTTTTCCGTTCGGTCGGATTTTAAGAAAATATTCGATCGATGAGTTTCCGCAGTTTGTCAATGTGTTCCTCGGCGAGATGAGCCTGGTCGGTCCACGGCCGATGGCGATGTACGAACTGCCGAACATCGAGCGCTCGGAACACCGCAGGAAGCTGAGTGTGAAGCCAGGGTTGACCTGCATCTGGCAAGTCAGTGGTCGCAATCAAATCAACAGTTTTGACGACTGGGTGAATCTGGACTTGCAGTACATCGACAACTGGTCGCTGTGGCTCGACATCAAACTCATCGTGATGACAATTCCCGCCGTCCTTTTTGCCAAGGGTGCCAAATGACATGTTTGCGATGAAAAATCTATTGCGCCGAGTGGGCTTGGTATTCGTGCAAATCTTCGGAAGCGACATTCGCGATCAGGATGATGGCACGGTCCTTGGCCGGGCGTTGGTCGTGGCTTTCGGCGGGCGTGTTCATTTGATCGGCTATAACGGTCTTCCGCTCCGACCTGTCAGCGTGGCCCAGAACCGGGTGAAATACTGGCGCATCACAATTGGTTTCAAAAAGGCCGAGGTTCCAGATTACCCGAACGTGGCGGTTTCACATCAGTAAGAACATGCCGAAGATCGCCACGATACTACTCACCCATCAGGGGACTGACGAGGTGAACCGGATGCTGGCATACTGGCGGAATCTTGATGCGGATCAGGAATTCATCATCGCCCACGGTGGCGATTCGCCAATCACACCTTCCGGGAATGATTGCTGGATTCGGGTCACCGATCCCGAGTTGCGCACCAGGGATCATCCGCGGGAGCGGCAGAGTTACCTCGGGGTTTTCAAGGCGGTATCGGCCGCCATTGCCGAGCGGGGAGCCACCCATGTTCATCTTGCCGAGTATGATGAAATACCCATGGTTCCTGATCTGAACCGGCGCTTGCTGGAGTTGATGGACGCGGAAAAGTGTGATGTGCTCGGCCATCGCTTGTTGCGCGTCGATGACACCACACATCCTCATTTTCTGGATCACCAGAAAGATCCAACGTTTCTGGAGTATTGGAAGGGAATTTCCGTTAGAGAGAAACCCGGCGTGGTTTTGTCGATGCTTGGTTGCGGGTCGTTCTGGAAGTGGGAGGTTTTTGACGCCTTGTGCCGTCTCGAGCCGACCACCAGAATTTATCTGGAGCTTTTTCTGCCAACCGCCGCCCATCATCTCGGTTATCGAGTCAGGCCTCTGGCGGGACAGGATGCGTTCATGGCGCCTGAAAAACCGAAGTCGCGCGAGGACTTGGCCAAAATGAAGGAGCGGGGGGCTTGGCGGGTTCATCCGGTGAAGGACATGTGGGTAAAGTAACCCTTTTCTGAACCGGCCTTTTTCTGGCTTCGGAGACATCCCGATACCGGCGGCGTGACTTTCAGCCGGAAAATGAAAATACAGCAGACGAGTAACAGTAGATAGCCCATGTCGTTCGTTTCCGTCATGCTGTATCTTTTTGGCATTCTTGCTGCCGGCCTTTTTGCCATTGGCATGGATCCCTATTCCTGCGGCCTGCCATTGCTGCTGGTGTCGGCAGCCGTGATCGTTGGTTCATGGAATCGTAAAAACAGGACGCACCCGGGTCTGGTTTGCTGGTTCGTCATCATTGTTGTTGGCTATTTCGGCTGGCGCATGGCAACCTCACCACTGGCCGATTTCGGTCGCAGTGATGCATTGCTGCTCTGCGGTGCCTTTCTCTCGTTTTGGTGGACGACAACCGGCGGGAATTCCGGAAAGTTCACGATTCTGCTTTTTGGCTTGTGGTTGATGGCACTGGCCAACGTGGGAGTTGCTGCGTATCAGGCCTATGTGGATGTCGATTTCTTCCCGATTTATGGCAAGCGGGCCACTGTTGACTTTCCCAGCGGTTTTTATCATCACTACAACCACTTCGCCAATTTCATGCTGGGTGTCGGACTGTTGTCGTTTGGTTATGCCATGGCGGGAACAACCCGCCGCAGCGTGCGCCTTGCGGGCTTTGGGATGTATCTGGTTTGCCTTTTCGGAATCTTCCTCGCAACCTCGCGGGGCGGCTGGTTGGCGATGGGATGCGGTTCAGCGTTGGTGTGTGTCGGCTGGTTGTCGGATCTTTGGCGCCGCAAGGTGTCCTGGGCCGGCGGGGCATTGGTGGTCGCTACCGTATTGGCACCGCTGCTGATCACCGGTGCTTGGCATCTGGGTTCGAAGGCGGTGGCGCACAGAAACGGTGGTGACAGCGGGCGTTTGGAATTCGCAAGCATGGCCCTGGAACTGATTGCTGAAAAACCCGTCACCGGTGGTGGCAGCCGTTCCTTTTTCTTTGATTCGATGAAGAAGTGGAATGTTGCGGAAATGTATGTCGGCAGTGGCGACATCCAATATGTCCACAACGAATATTTGCAGGCGGCTGTTGACTACGGTTTGATTGGCCTGGGATTGCTGCTGTTGCTGTTTGGGTTGGTGATGTTTCGAGGAGTGGCGTATGTTACAATGAGCGGCAAGGAGGCGGGAGGCGATGCCGGTCTGGCATTGGGTGCGATGGCTGCATTGTGTGGCATGGGTGTCCAGGCGTTTTTCAGCTTTGTCTATCATGTTTTGCCCGACATCATGCTGATGGGGTGCTGCGTGGGGCTGTTGGCCAATCAAGCCTGGCCGCTGGCAAAAAAAACTGTTTCGGAACACTCCCCAAACAAGCTTCCCTGGGCAAGAGGCCTGGTGGCTTCGCTTCTGGGAATGGCCGTAGCTTGTTTCGCCTGGCGGGATGCGTTGGCCTGGTTGACATTGCGTCCAGGGTTTGATTTTTCGAAACCTCCCGAGGAAGAACAGGTTGCGAGGCTGAAGGCAGCCTTGCTGGTTCGTCCTGATTTCCGGGTGATGAGCGAGTTGTCAAAACTTCTCGTAAAAATGAACCGGGATGACGATCAATTGGCGGAAACCAAACACAAGAGACTGGAGACGGCCATAGCTGTGCAACAAGCAGCGGTCAAACGGGCTCCAAACAGCTATCACGACATCCTGAATCTGGCATTGATGTATGATTCAGATGGGCGGTATGAAGAGGCGGAGCCCTTGTTCGACAGCATCGTGGATGATCTCGATGCCCGCGAACGCTATTACGGCGCGAGGTTTCATTACAGTCGTCATCTGGTGGCGCGCGCGAATCAGGTCTGGCACAGGAGGGAGCCGGAAAAAGCACTGGTGCTGTTTTTGCGTGCCAAGGAACAACTGGCCAAAACAATTGCCGGCTACGAAGGCGGTGATGTCGGCGCGCTGAGTCAGTCGATCGAAAGCAGCATCGCTTTTCTCGAAGGGGCGAACATCAAGCCGCTGCCGGGTGATCAAAATTAGGGTTGATCGATTTCATCCCATTGCACAATGCGATCCGTCAGTTCCGCGAGGAACTGGCGGATTTTTTTGTCCACGGCCTGTTGCTTTTGTAGCGTTTCCTCGGCAGTCGATCCCAGGTTGTAGGGCATTGAAACCATCACAAACGACCACTGCTGGTCCGTGCCGAGCAGCAGCCTGTCCTTCATGTCGATGAGGAGTCGTGCCCAGTGGTCATGGGTGATGTGCTTGTGCCCCACAAAAAAATAATAACTGACGAAACCGATGGTGAAGGGGATGTCTCCCTCCTTGGCCGGTGGTATGGGAAAATGCGTGGTGATGCGCTGGACTTTCACCGTCCGTCCTTCCGGGGTTGTCAGGGAATCCGGCAAACTTGCCAGACTGTTGTGCCCTTGCGCGCCTAGACACCGTTCCGGCCGGTGAATGGAATTGTTGATGTCGTGCCCTGAAATCACGATGGAGAGGTTGATGGGATTACGGAAAATCTGACCCTTGGCATCCTCGATAGTGGGAAGGTCGTCGCAGGCATAGTCGCCCTTGATGAAGTTGGTGTCCTTCGCGAGGATGGCTTTTTCCTGTTGTGAGGGGATGGATTTTCGTCCCGTCCACTCCCCCCATGAAAGGGGCGGGGTGCCCGTTTCAAAGTTGATCTGTTGTTTCGACAACGATGTTTCCGCCATTTTCCCGCGCTCGGGAAGCAAAAACACCAATCCCAAACCGAGGGCGAGAAACAGGGGGGTGAGGTAAAACCGCTTCATGATGCCTGGGTGCTTGGTGTTGATGTTTCGGTGTTGATGATTCGAACGACTTTGCGGTTTTTCCAAGGCAGTCCGCCTTCGAGAATGGCGTGAAGCCCCACCATTAAAAGCAGGGAGATCGGATAAAAAAGCAGCAGGCCCGAATTGTCATGCCAGGTTTCCCGGGCAAACTTTTCATTGCCGTATTCCGCCATGATGAAGATCGAAGCAACCCTCAGGCCGTTGCCGATGATCGAAAGCGGGATCGCGGAAAAAAACAGGATGGCTCGCTTCCACAGCGCCATTTTGGCGACATAAGCCCATGCCGAGGAGATCATGATCAGCGCCATCAGCGAGCGGATGCCGCTGCAGGCTTCGTCGATCTCCAGCGGCGCCCAGTTGTTTCTTGTCGAATAGATTTTCGCGCCCTGGGCATAGGTGTCCACGCCGCAAAGCGTGCAAAGTGTCTGTGAGATCTTCACCGAAATGTTCTGCAGCGGGCCTGTAGCCTGTTGAACATCCGGAATAGGGATGCTGAGCCACAGGTAAAAAACCGGGAACGCGGTGACAAGCGCCGTTTTTCTGCCCCAGAGATACCAGATGATTCCGGAAACGATGAATGGCAGGGCTCCCACGCCGACACGCCATTGAATCACACGATACGACGCGACAAACAACAGGCAGCCCAGCAACAAGGGAATCAGGCCGTACCACTCTCCGGTCCCGGCCGACTGGCGGATGTTTTTCCATTGGTAAACTAACAACCCGACGATGATGAACGGGAACATCACGCCATGTTCGTAGCGCGTTTCACCGTTCCAACTGTCGTACAGGACACGCAGCAGCGATTGCAAACGTCCCGGCCCGTAGCCTGGCATCAAGGCGAAAAAGCCCGCCAGAATGATCGCGCAGCCGACGATGGCGAACCAGGAGGCAGTTGATGAGGAGGTGCGGGGATTCACGGTCATGAAAGTTGTGGAGAAATTTGCGCGGCAGTTGTTTCAATAGCAAAGGATCCAGCCGCTGGCAAGTGGCATGCGTGTTTTATCCCATTCTGGAAAATCATCGGTTCTTCTTTTGCGGATGTTTTTTTTCGCAGTCGCACCCGCCGCCGCAGCCGGATTGCGATTTTTTGCCCAGCCAAAGAATGAGAAAGGCAAGCGCCAGGGCGACCAGCATCAGGGAACCTGCGGTTTGGAGAAGTTCGTTCATGGAATGGGGCAGGATTCAGCGAAGGAGTTGATAGGAAAGAAAGGCCGCCAGCCAGGCGAAAACAGTCATGAAAAGAAACTGCCCCACCGCCCATTTCATCGAACCGGTTTCACGGGCGACCACGGCGCTGGTCGGCAGGCATTGCAGGGCATAGATGTAAAAAACCAGCAGGCTGACCAGCGAGGCGGTGGTGAACATCGGTCGACCGTCGGCCCATTTGCTGTCGCGCAGGTTGTTGCGCAGGCTTTGGCGTGTTAGGACCTCGTCATCGGTTTCCTCGACGTGGTACATGATCGCCATGGAGGAGACAAACACCTCACGCGCCGCAAAAGATGTTAGAATAGCCGCGCCGGTCTTGCCGTCGTGTCCGAGCGGAGTGAACACCGGTTCGATGGCCTTGCTGATCCGTCCCATCGCGCTGTGGGCGAGTTTTTCCGCCGGATCCTCACTCCGGCTTTTCGGGTAGGTTTTCAAGGCCCACAACAGGATGGAAATCGCCAGGATGATGGTTCCCGCGTTTTTGACAAAGGACCAGGCCCGGTCGCCCACATGGCGGAAAATGTACGACCACTGCGGCGCGTGGTAGGGTGGCAGTTCCATCATGAAATGGTGCTGTTGTTGGTCGGGCCCCAGCTTTTTTCTCATGATTTTCGCGACGACAAATGCGCTCAGCGTGCCGAGGGCGTAGATCGCCGTCATCACCAGGGCTTGATGCCAACTGGCGTTTTCCTCTTTTTGCAGCAGCAGCGGCACCAGCAATAGATAGACGGGAAGGCGGGCCGAGCACGACATCCAGGGCGCGACAAAGATGGTCACCAGCCGTTCCTTGGCGGAGTCGATCGTCCGCGTCGCCATCACCCCCGGGATGGCGCAGGCATAGGAGCTGAGCAGCGGCAGGAAGGACTTTCCCGACAAGCCGACCCGGGACATCATGCCATCCATCAAAAACGCGGCGCGGGCCATGTAACCGCTGCTTTCCAACAATCCGATGAACAAAAACAACAGGATGATCTGCGGCAGAAACACAAGAACGCTGCCGACACCACCGATGATCCCCTGGGTGAGCAGATCATTGAGATCTCCGGCGGGCATGCGGGATCCCACCCATTGCTGAAGCCAAACCTGCAGCGATTCCAGCCAGTCCATCGGGATCGAAGCGAGGCTGAAAATCGACCAGAACAGTCCCAGCATGACCAGCAGCAAAACCATCCAACCGGCGACTGGATGCAGCAACAGGCGGTCGATTTTGTCGGAAAGCTGGACTTGGGCAGCATCGGGTCTTCTGGCCGCGATCTGGCATGTCTGCTGGACGTAAGCAATCCGGGCCTGGGTTTTTTCTTCGTCGTGCATTCCCTCCTTCAGCCACAACGCTTTTGCCGGGTGGGGAAGCGGGTGGCGCAGGGCCTGTTTGATTTCGATCAATCCCTTGCCGACATTCGCCTGCATCGGCACAACCGCGATGCCAAGTTGTTCGGAGAGCAAGGCCGGGCTCAGGCGGATGCCGTTGCTTTCGGCGATGTCGATCATGTTGAGGGCCAGAACCATCGGGCGACCGAGTTCGATCAGTTCCAACGTCAGCATCAGGTGCCTTTCCAGGGCTGAGGCATCGACGATGTTGAGGATCAGCGCCGGTGAAGGTTCGTCAGGCTCCTTACCTAACAGAATTCGTGCGGCAATTTGTTGATCCGGAGAATCACCGGCCAGCGAGTAGCAACCGGGAATGTCCAGCATCCGCATTTTCCTGCCATGAGGCGTGAAAAACTCGCCGGATTTTTTTTCAATCGTGACCCCGGCGTAGTTGCCGGTTTTTTGATGGTCACCCGTGATCGCATTGAACAGGGTGGTTTTTCCCGCGTTGGGATTGCCCGCCAGTGCAACGGTTTCCAGTTGTTGTTCCATGAGGTGGATTCGGTCCGGACTCAGGCTCCCACCATGATTTGATGCGCCAGTTCGCGTGAAAGTGCCATTTTGGTACCACACACACTGCAAATCAAGTTGCGGCCATCGGTGAGCTTTTTCACTCGCATGCTTTCACAAAAACCCATCTGGCGCAAACGGTCACAGGCCGGTCCATTCAAGAAACGGATGTGAAATTCGCAACCAACCTTGGCCTGCTCCAAGGATATCAGCGTATCCTGGGTCAGCGTTTTGACAATGTTTGTCGCGTCGGGCACGAACGCAATGTAGCTTGTTGAGATTGATTTGCAATAACGGATCTTCAAAATGAACTTTTTTTATCTGTTCTTCGACGCCAAACAGGGAATCTGTCCTGCAATCGATTCCAAGCTTGCCGATCCGCTTTTGCTGCGATACCTCCTGTCTGCCGCGGAAAAACGGCTGAAACTCAAACTATGGCCATCAAACGTGCGTTGTTGTCGGTATCAGATAAATCGGGCTTGCTCGAATTCGCCCAGGGGCTTCATGAATTCGGCGTGGAGCTGCTTTCGACCGGCGGAACCGCGAAAGCCTTGCGGGACGCCGGTTTGCCGGTGCTTGATGTGGCCGACTACACCGGAGCGCCGGAGCTTTTTGAGGGGCGGGTGAAAACCCTTCACCCCAAGGTGCACGGCGGGTTGTTGCAAAAACGCGACAGCGAGGAGCATCGGGACCAGGCGGAGCGGCACGGGATACCGCCCATCGATCTCGTGGTTGTGAACCTTTACCCTTTCGAACAAACCGTATCCCGGGAGGGGGTGACGCTGGAGGAGGCGATTGAAAACATCGACATCGGTGGGCCATCGATGCTCCGCAGTGCTTCGAAAAACTATTCCAGTGTGACCGTGGTGTGCGATCCGAAAGACTATCCGCGGGTATTGGAACAGATGGCGGAGTTTGGCGGCGACACCGCGCTGGGGCTGCGAGAGGAGCTTGCCGTGAAGGTTTTCCTGCGCACTTCGGAATACGATGCGGCGATTGGCAATTATCTGGGCAAGTGCAAAAACGGCACGCGCTGCCATTTGACGATCAGCCTGCCGCTCGATCAGGAACTCCGCTATGGGGACAACCCGCATCAGAAGGCCGCGTTGTATGGTGACTTCGGATCCTGTTTCACGCAAATCCAGGGCAAGGAGTTGAGTTATACCAACGTGCTCGACATCGAAGCCGCGGCGGATCTGATTCTCGATTTCCGCCGCCCCAGTGTGGGAATTTTAAAGCACACCAACCCCTGCGGTGTCGGTCAGGACGACGAGGATCTGCGCGTTGCCTGGCAGAAAGCTTTCGAAACCGATCGCCAGGCTCCCTTCGGCGGAGTCATCGTCTGCAACCGCCCGCTGACCGAGGCCTTGGCGCGGGTTATTTGCGAAATCTTCACCGACGTCATCATCGCGCCCGACTTTGAAGCCGGAGCCCGGGCGGTGTTGCAGAAGAAAAAAAACCTGCGCATCATGAAAATGAATGAAGCGTATCTGAAGGCGAAAACCGATCCGTTGATCCGTTCCTGCCCGGGTGGCATCATGGTGATGGACCGCGATCACAGCGCGCTCGGCTTGGAAAATCTGGAGGAGAAAGTCGTGACCAAACGTCCGCCGACGCAGGAAGAATTGCGCGCCATGCGTTTTGCCTGGCGCATCGTCAAGCACGTCAAGTCCAACGCCATTGTCTATGCGACTTCCGACCGCACTCTCGGGATCGGCGCCGGCCAGATGAGCCGGGTCGACAGCTCGCGCATCGCGGTCTGGAAGGCCAGTGAGGCGGGGCTCGACCTGCAAGGATCGGTGATCGCGTCGGACGCGATGTTTCCTTTCGCCGATGGTCTGCAAACGGCCATTGATGCGGGAGTCTCCGCCTGCATCCAGCCAGGGGGATCGAAAAACGACGAGGAAGTCATCGCAGCGGCCGATGCCGCGGGCATCGCGATGGTGTTCACCGGTTTCCGGCATTTCCGTCATTGACCGGGTGTTCGGATTTGAGGTTTTTTCCGAGCCGCTTTCGGGCCGGTGATGCTCTTGAGGTCTGCCCGCCTAAAGATTCCTCCTGGCGAGATGACGAAGTCCCTCTTGAGTGAGCAGTGGATCCACTTTTGTAATGATGTCGATTCCCGCCGCGATCAGCGCCGCATCGCCACCGGTCGCGATGATCGATACATCGCCGGAAATTTCCCCGAGCAATTGATGGAGGATTTCCTTCACCAGTCCGCGATAGCCATAAACCGCTCCGGCCCGCATGGCCTCGGCCGTTGATTTGCCAATGGCGTGCTCGGGTTCGGACAGTTCAATCAGTGGAAGCAGCGCGGTTTTGCGGTGCAGGTAGTCGTTCATCGCGCCCAATCCCGGGGCGATGACACCTCCGCAATACGCAGGTTTTGCTGAAACGACATCGAATGTCACCGCGGTTCCGAAGTCGATGACGATCGCGGGAGCGGAATGGCACTGAACGACTCCCACCGCGTTCGCCAGCCTGTCGGCCCCGATTTGCTGGGGAAGGGGATAGTCGATTGTTAGATCGAGAATGCTGTCACAGGTAACCTGGTGAAACGGTTTCGCCGGAGCGAAAAATGACCTGATCAGCTCCGCCTTGGCGGGGACTACGGAACAGAGCAGAACGGCATCATAGACCAGGTCACCGATCACTTCTGCAAGATGCGGATGATCGATTTCATGAGTGGGCAGCCACGCCTGCCATGCCAACAACTTTGTTTTGTCGGCAAGGCAGAACTTGGTACGGGTGTTCGAGTTGTCGATCAGCAGGTAGATCATGGATTCCAGGAAGGTTGTCGGAAAACGCGGCTTTGGCCGGAGGGCAATGAGAAGGAGCCGTCGTTTTTTACCCTCAGCAGGCCGTCGGAAAAGACCAGGTGGCTGGCGTTTTGCATCTGTTGCTCGTCCACCCAGTATTTCAGAATAAATCCGCGGTCCTTTTTGTCACGGAACACATCGGCAGGCTCGAGCGGGGGATCGTTTTCAATGGCCAGCCTGGCGTGTGGCGGAGCCAACGAATCGTTCTCGTCTAACGGTTTCAAGAAAATGCTCAGCCAGTAGAATGAATGGTCGTTCATTACGGACACCCGCTCGATCCGATAGGCCGGGCCGGACGCGGACGGGTCATAGGGACGCCACCACTGCCATGCGCTGAAGGCACATACCAGGGACAGAAAGACAAGGAGCAACGTGAAAATCTTCCTGGACACGGGCAATTGTGAATCCTGATCGCGCGGCAATGCAATGACAATCTGCGGATTCAATCCGGCACGGCAATAAGGACGCGGCAATGCTGTCTTGCCCAGTTGTCGGCTTCGATCACCGCGTCGAGTTCGCTGGCGGGCCGGGTTTGATGGGCATCCATGGTGGCCTCCACCTTTTGCCAGATGCCGGGAAAGGAAAGATCACCGGCGATGAAGGCGTCCACGGCGACCTCGTTGGCGGCGTTGAAAACCGCGGGCAGGGTGCCGCCGGTCAAACCCGCTTTTCGGGCGAGCCGCAGTGCCGGAAAAGCCTCATCCCGGGGCGCGAAAAATTCCAGTTTCCCCAGTTCGGGGAAATCGAGCGGCCGCAGCCCTGCTTTTTTGCGTGCCGGCCAGGTCAGTGCATACTGAATCGGAAAACACATGTCGGTGTTGCTGAGTTGCGCCAGCACGGAGCCGTCGATGAATTCAACCATGGAATGGATGATGCTCTGAGGGTGAACGACGACGTCGATGCGGTCCATGCCGATGCCGAACAACCAGCGCGCCTCGATCATTTCCAGGCCCTTGTTGAACATCGATGCGGAATCGATGGTGATCTTCCTGCCCATTTTCCAGGTCGGATGTTTGAGTGCCTGGGCCAGCGTGACTTTTGGCAATTCCTCCGCAGGGGTGTCGCGAAACGGACCCCCCGATGCGGTGAGAATGAGTCGCGAAACATCAGCCTCCCCTCCGGCCCGGCCGTCGAGACATTGGTAAATCGCATTGTGCTCGCTATCGACCGGCAGAAGTTTCACCCCGGCAAGCGCGGCCTCCCGGGTGATGATTTCTCCCGCCATCACCAGGATTTCCTTGCTGGCGATGGCCAGGTCTTTTCCTGCCCGGATGGCCGCCAGCGCGGGATGCAGGCCGGCCGTGCCGACGATGGCGATTACTACGATGTCGGCCTCGGCGAGTGTTGCGATCTCCCGCAGTCCTTCGGCTCCGCAGTGGATGCTCACATCGTCGGGAAGCAAACGACGCAGCTCTTCACGCCTGGTGGCATTGTAAATCGCAACGTGTTTGACCCCGGTGTCGCGCGCCTGCTCCGCCAGCTTGGCGACGTTGTCATTTGCCGCCAGGGCGATGATTTCGATTTCATCCGGCAGGTCGTGTGCGACCTTGAGTGTCGAGCAGCCGATCGAGCCGGTGGAACCTAACAGAACAACTTTTTTCGACATGGTCTGCGCTCAGAGGAAGAAGGTGAAATACAAAAACACGGCGGGAGCGGTGAAACAGATGCTGTCGATCAGATCCATGGCACCGCCGATACCGGGAAGGATGTGTCCGGAGTCCTTCGCAGACAGGGAACGTTTCCACAAACTTTCCGCAAGGTCTCCCAACACCGCGAGCAGGGAAATGATCAATGCGAGCAGAATCACATGAATCCAGGATTGGAAAATGCCGAGTTTCACCGGCAGCAAGGCATAGAGTCCGCAGGCGGCGAGTTGTCCGAAAAACAAAGCACCGCCGAATCCCTCCCAGGTTTTGGCCGGGCTGATGTGCGGAATCATTTTGTGGCGTCCGATCAATGAGCCGGTGATGTAAGCACCCATGTCAGCGAATTTGGTCACGACCAGGCACCACAGCAGCACGAATGCCCCGGGGGTCGCGGAACCACTGGAAATTCCGAAGTCGATGCGGGCGGTGAATAAAAACATCCAGGTCAGCCAGACCACGCTGAGTATTGTCGAGGTCACCGAAAGCACCGTGTTTGTTCCCTCGATGGGCCAGCGCAGTTGAAGGGAAAAGGATCCGGCGGTTAGCAGGAAAAACAGGCAGATGTCCACGAAAGGAGGGATGTCCTTCGCTCCATTCAGATAGTACCAGGAAACAACGGCGCAATAGCCGATGCTGATGGTCATGCCCCAGATCGGATGGCATTTCACACCGTGGCGATGCGACAGCAGCAGGAATTCTCCCGTGGCGAAGACAGCCATCAACGAGATCAGGGCGAGGTGGGCCCACGGTTGCATGCTGCCGAAGGTCAGCCCCACAACCGTCCACAAAAGCAGCGTGCTGAAGGCACGTTGGAAAAAGGTTCGCTGTTTGGAGGATGCGTGACTGTTCTCTGGCATGCGCTTTGATTCCACTTCGATTTTGCGGCAAGTGCAATCCCAAACTCAGGCACCTTGCGTAACGATCGCCGTCACAGGTGCGCGGTCGCTCAAGAGCGCTGCGGCCAGCGATCGCACATCCTCAGGAACCAGCTTCAGGACATTCTCGTGAACTTCGCGGTGGTGCGTCGCGGGCAGCCCGAAAAGCATGTCGACGGCTGCCTGGCGGGCGATCGAACCCGGGCTTTGCTGCTGTAGCACCAGAGCGGACAAAACGGTGGCGCGCACACTTTCGAACTGATCGGCGGCTATGCCATTTGCCGCGATTTTGCCGATTTCCGCGAGCAACTCCCGGTGCGCCAGTTCCAACTGTTCGGGTGCCGTGGATAGATAGAAAGCGATCATGCCGCTATCATGACCATAAAACTGTGTGGCCCCGACCTGATACGCGAGCCCAAGTTCTTCGCGAATCCGGGTGAACAGCGGCCCCGCCATGTCGGCACAATATTCCAACAACATGGATGCGGCAAAACGCCGCGGGTCAACAGCGGACAGTCCGGGAAACCCAATCGCGAGCACGGCCTGTTTTTTGTCGAGATGTTTCGTTTCGAACAATCCCTGGCATGTGGCGGTTGCGCCCGCTGCAAACACCGCCCCCGGGACAAGACCGCTGAGTTCGTTTTCCAGCATGGCGGCAGTTTGATCGGGATCAAAATTTCCCGCGATGGCGAGTGTCATGTTCCTGGCTTGAAAATACGCACCATGATGGGTGAGAAGATCTGCCCGCGATATCCTGTCGATGCTCTCCACGGTCCCGCTGGAGGGCAGCCCGTAGCCGGTGTGATCAAAAAGCAGGCCGCGCATTGTCAGGAAAGCAGAAGACAGCGGGTCTTCCAACGATTCGCGGATGGAAGAAATCAGCGAGGCCTTTTCGCGGGAGATGACGTCTTCCGGGAATTCAGGATGGAGCATCACATCGGAAAAAATTTCCAGCAAGACAGGCAGGTCGGGAGTGAGGCAGGAACCGCTCAACAAGACCGAGTTGTTTCCCGCCGAGGCATGCAGCGATGCGCCCAATGCGTCAAGGGTGGACGCAATCTCCAAAGCCGTGCGTTTGCCAGTGCCTTGCGTGATCGTTGCCGAAAGCAGCGTGCCCAGTCCGGCCCGTTCGATGTCTTCGGCAGGCAACCCGCAGCGCACCGCAAGCTGCACACTGACCAGGGGAATGCGGGGATCCGGAAAAAGCGCGACCTGCAGGCCGTTCGCCAGCGTATTTGTCAGGCAATTGTTTTGTTGATCGGCCTGATCCTCGGTTCGCTCGCTTTTGGTTTCCCCAATCGGGTTGAGTTGGGTGATGGTAAGTTTGGCATCGGTCAAAGACTGCAGGCAGCGTGCGATGTCGGCCGTGGTCACCGACATCACACTCTCCAGAAAGTGGCGGGTGAAATTCAAGTCGCGCGCCTCGTGCCAGTTCGATGCCAGATCCGCTGCCCGGCCCGACGCGGTTGTTAGAGATCGGTACTGCGAAACCGTGATCTGTCGTTGGGCGCGGCTCAGGGATTTCTCGCAAGGCAGGCTCGCGAATCGGCGGACTTCCTCCAAGATGGCCGCGATGAGTTGTTCGCGGTTTTCGGGCTCGCATTCCGCGGAAACCACGAACAAACCCTCGCCGATGTTTCCGCTCCAGGACCAGCTGGAGATTTCAAGCGCCAGTTCTTTTTTTTCACGCAATTCGGTGTAGAGGTGGGATGACTTGCCTCGTCCGAGCATCGCGGCAAGCACTTCGAAGACGGGAACATCAGGGTCGCCGAGAGGCGGGATTTTCCATGCGAGTGTCACCCGGGAGGTGGGAATCGCAAACGTCGCCTCGGCAGTGCGCAAGCTGCACTGGGCCGGATCACTGACCCGGTAAGGCTCCACTTCATAGCCCGGCTCCAGGTCCCGGGTGAGTGCGGTGATTTTTTCCATCGCGTGTGTTTCATCAAAATCCCCTGAAATGATGAAAAACGACCTGTTGGTGGTGTAGCGCTTGCGGTGGTAGGAAATCAGATCCGCATGGGTGACTTTGTCAAAAAGAGCACGGTGGCCGATCACCGGCAGGCGGCGCGGATCGTGTCGATAGGCGCTTTCGAAAATCAGTCGCATCACCGCTTCGGAGGGATCGTCCAGACCGATGTCGATCTCCCTGCGGATCACATCTTTTTCCATCGCGAAATCATTTTCAGGCAGGGTGGGCCGGAACACCATTTCGACCAACACCTCCAGAAAAACATCCAGGCCCTGCGAAGGACCATCGATGTAATAAACGGTGCGGTCGAAGGTGGTATAGGCGTTCCAGTGGCCACCGGCGGCCTGTACGATCGCTGGCAGCTTGGCACCGTCAAAGGATTGTGTGCCTTTGAAGACCATGTGCTCGAGAAAATGGGATAGTCCCGAGCCCATGAGCTGGTCCTCATGGATCGAGCCGGTCTCCACCCACAATTGCGTGCTGATCACCGGATGATCGCGGCGTTTGTCGAAAATCAAGGTCAGGCCATTCGTTAGTGTATGGCATGTGGCGGTGGTAAGGGGAAAGAACATGGCGAAATTAGTGCTTGGCGGAGGAACTTGATGCGTTAATATCGCCCCGCATGCAACGCTGGATTTTAATGGGATTGGCTGCTTGCGTCGTCGGCGCTGTCGTGCTGGCTGGCGGCGCGTGGTTCTATCGACAAAACAAGCCCGATAGCCGGTGGGTGCCGATACCCTTGAAGGAAACCTCCTCGATTTCTGAAAGGGAGGAATTGCGCCAGCATTTGACGGAATTGTTGCAAAGTCCCGAATCCCTGTCGGCCATGGTCAAGGAGCTTGATCTGCAGGCAAAACTGGGTGCTGCGACGGAGGAAGAAGCGGTGGCGAAACTGAAGTCCATGATGTTCATCCGCATTGGGGAGTTCAAGCATCCGAGCACCATGATGATGTATCCCACCGTTGATGTGGGAGTGGAAGGCAAGAGAAAGCAACAACACTTGCTAAGCGAAATCGCTGTCAAGTTGGGGGAGAACTGCCGCAAAAAAATGGGCGCGCCGACCCAGCAGTAATCCTCCCGATGAAAGGTCTTTGAATCCACGGGCTGTTGAGCCCCTGGTTGATGGGAATACAATCGCATCTTCATGCATGTCATCTCATGCCATCATTTCCTCCAGGAGGCTTGTGGGGTCGTTCCATGCCGATCACATCAACCCTCTGCCTTCGCCCAAGCCGCTAATACCAGAAACCGCAGTTACAACGCTAATATAAGCTCAATTGCGATTGATTTCGGCTTCAAACCTTTGATGCAGCGTTGCGAGCATGCAAATTTCATTTTTGCCACGTTTTCACCCGTTAGGCGAAAAGAAAAACGAATCGAATTTCCTCTCTCGCCCATGTTCTACAAGGCTTTGAGAGACATTCAGCAATTCCAACTGCGAACTTCAGGGTAATTTTGCCCCCGTTTTTTTGCGGCACGCTCTCCGTTGCGATGCTTGCTCTCCAAATCCAACGCTTCATGGGGTGAACGCAAAAAAGGCGGGCTGCCTTGTGAAAAGCAGCCCGCCAGTGTTTTGAGGTCGGGGGGAAATCAGTGTTCGTATCCTTCTTCGCCGTGCTCGCTGATGTCCAATCCTGCGGTTTCAACTTCCGCAGTGGGGCGCAGTCCGATGATGATTTTGACAATGAAAGCAATCAATACGGTGCCGACGATCGAGATCGCCAGGGTGACGCCCACGGCGATCAGTTGCTGACTGAGCAGACCGCCTTCGGCAACCAGTTTGGCAAGACCGTTGGTGGTGGCGACGTTTGGCGGATCGGTCACCAGCAGGTTGCCGTTGACCTCGCTTGTCGCCAGCACGCCGGTCAGGACCGCACCCAGGGTTCCGCCGACAGCATGCACTCCGAAGGTGTCGAGCGCATCGTCATATCCGACAGCCTTCTTGACATACATCACGAAGATGTAGGGAACAATCGCGGCCAGCACGCCGATGATCATGGAGCCGGTGGCGTTGACAAATCCGCAGGCAGGGGTGATCACGACCAGTCCCGCAACGATGCCCGAGCAGATGCCCAGGATCGAAGTCTGGCCCTTGATGATTTTTTCCAGCAAGCCCCAGACGAAGCCGGCTGTGGCCGCCGCCAGTGTGGTGGTCATGAACGCATTGGCCGAAACAATGTCTGCGGCAAGAGCCGATCCGGCGTTGAATCCATACCATCCCACCCAGAGCATGCCGGTGCCGACCATGCAAAGAACCATGCTGTGCGGCGACATCTTCTCTTTTCCAAAACCGAGGCGTTTGCCAAGGATGATGCAAAGAATGAGCGCGCTCCAACCGGAGGTCATGTGCACCACCGTTCCGCCAGCGAAGTCGATGGCCTGGATTTTGGCTGCAGGGTTCCAGACGCCGTTCATCAGTCCGGTCACACCCCAGATCATGTGCGCCATCGGGATGTAGATCACGAACATCCAGATGAAGATAAAGGCCATGATCGCGGTGAATTTCATGCGCTCGGCGATCGCGCCAATGATCAGTGCAGGGGTGATGATTGCGAACATCAACTGATACATGGCGAAAACATTTTGTGAAACCCAGTAGCAGTAATCCGTGTTGGGAGCACTGGTGACACCTTTCAGGAAGAAGAATTCAGAACCACCGAGATACGGCGAGCCGTAGCTCTTGCCGAACACCAGGCTGTAGCCGACGGCCCACCAGATGACGGTGACCATACCCGCACAGCCGAGACATTGGGCGAGTACGCTGAGAACGTTCTTTTTCCGAACCAGGCCGCCGTAGAACAGTGCCAGTCCCGGGAGGGTCATGAACAACACCAGCGCGGCGCAGGTCATCATCCAACCGTTGTGGCCCGGTCCGGGAACGTTGCCGATCTTGGATGTCCACTTCGTATCTCCCGATGCACCTACTCCCAGGTTCTGGAAGTATTGCTCGAGGTCGGCAATGCGCTGCTCGGTTGTCGCGTCCGGCGGAGCGGCTTGCTCAGCGGGGACTTCGGCGGGTGCTTCGGCTGGCGCGGCAGGCGGCGGAGTATCCTGGGCACGCACCACCAGTGGGGAAAGCGCGCCCAAAATTGCGGCCCCGAGCAAAAGAACTTTTGCCGGGATGATTAGGTTGGATCGTTTAGTCATATTCTGTTAGTCGGGTTAGATCAGCTCATGAGTCTGCTTCATGTCCTGATGTTCATCGGATGTCTAGCAAGGCGTGTGCCAACTTTAAGCGGCATTGGCTGACGTGATGGCAGGTGGTTCGGGTGGACTGCCGGGGATGTCAAAACTTCTTTGCCCACAGGCGTGAGGAAACACGTGAAGGAAGTGTTCGGCCGCTTGCACATGAGTCGAGCATGAAGAATCGATTTCCCGTCGCAGGCGCAGGAATGGCAAATTTAAGAAATCTTAATTTTTTTCATATGGCACAGTTTTTGCTTGAAAGTTGTCACCGCTCGGAACATAATCACTGCGGTTTTCCAAACCAACTCAATACAACATGAAGATGACAACGAAGAAAATGATGGGCCTTTTGGCAATTGCAGCACCCTTGATGGCGACGCAGGCTTCGGCAGAGTTCACAGGCAGCCTTACCGCTGACTATGCAACGATGTATGAGTTCCGCGGAGCCAATCAGGGCGACAACCTGGTGGACACCACTCTGTCCCTGAGCACCGTGTACAACGGCTTTACGATCGCCGGTGGCATTTGGTATGCATTTACGGATGACCAAGACTGGTATGTTGAAAAGGAAGCCGATTACACGGTTTCGGTCAGCCATGCTTTCGGTCCTGTTACCGCGACACTCGGTTATATTTTCTACACCTATCCGGGCGAGACTGATTACAATACACAGGAGTTGTACATTGCCGGCAGCATGGACATTTACAACGGTCTGATCGCCACGGTTACCGGTTTTTATGACTTCGACTATTACGAAGGATGGTACCTCAGCGCTGACCTCACCAAGTCATTCAAAGTCAACGACACGTTCAGTGTTGTCCTCAGCGGCGGTTTCGGTGCTTACGAATCCTATGATGGGTTCGACAGCGGCGTGAACCATTTCTACCTCAAGGCTTCGGCCCCGATCGTGATCAAACAGGACATCACGGTGACCCCTTACGTGAAATACACCAACGCCAACAGCGACTTCCCTGGTGACTTCACGAAACTGGGAGCCGATTACGGCGGAGAAAACTTCATTGGCGGAATTTCCGTGGGTGTTGCTTTCTAATCCCATCGTAGCAACATAATTCTTTTGGCGGTCACGAAAGTGGCCGCCATTTTTTTTGGGCTCGTTCCCGGTCGCTCAGACCAGATCAAACGGCTGCAAAAAATCCAGCAAGGCCTGATGATGACCCGGCTCATACAGGTGACATCGAAAACCAAAGCGCCTGCCTGTTTCGATGTTGGCCGGAAGGTCGTCGATGTAGATGGTGTCGCCGGGATCGAGCTGATAAAGCTCCGTGGCGCGCTGGTAGAATTCGTCCGCAGGTTTCATGCAACCGATTTGATGGGACATGACGGCTCCATGAAAGCGGGAGAATATGGGATATTCTTCAAAAATCCAGGGGTGGTGGATTGCATTGATGTTGGAAAACAAAATCAGCCGGTGCCCCGACGCCGCAAGCTTTTCCACCAGTTGCCACGTTTCGCCAATCGGAGTGAAGATCGATCGCCACGCACGACGGAACTCATCCGGACTCGCTTCACTCCCCAGGGTTTCAAGCGCCCAGGAGATGAAAACATCGGCCTCAATGCGACCCGACTCCAGTTCGTCTTTTTTTTCCTCCAACAAACGCAGCCGCTCCGCAGCATCGCCATTGTGCGGAGGGACGAGCGACAACATCGGCTTTTTGTAATCGAAACGCAGCAAGACGTTGCCGATATCGAATAAAAATGTCATGCACGCACAATGAAAAGATTGTCCTGTGATGGAAAGCGGAAATTTCCACTGTTTTGGATTGAGTTCGCAAAACGCCCGCTTAGACTCCGCGCGTGCGATCAATGATCATGAAAAAATTGTTGCCGATGCTGCTGCTGGTCTTGTTTTCCGGGGCCGTGCATTCGCAGGAGGCTTACATGGTTGTGGAAGCCCACTCGGGAAAGATTTTCCAAGCGCAAAATTCCGCTGTCAAAAGGCCGGTCGCCAGTCTGACGAAAATCTGCACGGGCGTGGTGGCGACTGACTGGGCGCTTGCCACCGGGCAGGATTTGAAAAAAGTGATGGCCACCGTGCCCGAATCGATCACCCGCGTCGGTGGGGCGAATCCGCTGAATTTGCAGCCGGGCCAGACCATTTCGCTGTCGGACGCTCTCTACGCGGCATTGCTGGGCTCGGACAATCTCGCCGCGATGACCGTGGCCGATCACATCGGTCGCGACATCAACAATCGTCGGGGCCGTTCCGATGATCCGGTGTGGGCTTTTGTCAAGGAGATGAACGAATTGGCCCGCGTGCTGGGAATGAAGAACACGCGTTTTCTCAATCCGCACGGTCTGGAATTGCCCAAGCAGGAGGGCTACTCCACAGCGGCCGATATGGCAAAGCTCTCTGTTTATGCGATGCGTCGTCCGGCATTCGCGTTTTTTGTTAGACAGAAATCGCGGACGATTTCGGTGGGCGGCCGCTCGGTTGCGGTGAACAACACGAATCAACTGATCGGTGAGCCGGGAATCCTCGGCATCAAAACCGGTCAAACGAGTCCGGCCGGCCCCTGCCTGGCGACATCGATGGACAAAGACCCGCTGGTGCGCAACAAGCCGGATGGAACGAAAGGTGCCACGCCTCGACGCATGATCGTGGTTTTGTTGAACAGCCCGGATCGTTTCGGGCGGACCCGTGGTCTCCTCAACTCCGCCTGGGGCCAGTATGATCGATGGATCGAATCCGGCGCGCTGATTCAAGACCGCAACCGGGAAATTCTTCCCGTTCCCAAATTTTGATTCTTCTGATCGTAGGCAGCGGCATCGTTTCGCCCTCGAATACTTCAAACATCATTCTTCATGAAAATTGGCATATTGAACAGCGGCGGCGATTGCCCCGGATTGAACGCGGTGATTCACGGGGTCGTGGGAGCCGCCACGGAACTGGGTTGGGAAGTGGTGGGCTTTCGCGATGGCTTCGAAGGCCTGTTGCCGCCGGGCGACTTCATGATGTTGCGCCCCGAGGATACGGTGGGAATTCTCAAGCTCGGCGGGACGATTTTGGGCACCACCAACAAGGGCCATTTTGCGGCAAAAATCGGCGAGGGCGAAGTGAACGGTGTGCCTGGGGAAATCGTTGCCAAGGCAAGGCGCACCATGAATCAAATGGGCATCGGCGCTCTGGTGATCGTGGGTGGTGATGGCTCGCTGACCACCGGATTGCAGCTGTACCGCGAGGGCTGGCCGATCATTGGCGTTCCGAAAACCATCGACAACGACCTGCGCGCCACGGCGATGACTTTCGGTTTCGACAGCGCGGTGAGTTCGGTTGTCGATGGTCTCGACCGCTTGCACACCACCGCCGCCAGTCACAAGAGGGTGATGGTGCTGGAAGTCATGGGCCGCCATGCCGGCTGGATCGCCCTGTGGGGTGGCATGGCGGGCGGGGCGAATATCGTTCTGTTGCCCGAAATTCCCTTTGATATCGACAAGGTGGCGGAGTTCATCAAGGAGCGCGAGGCCGCAGGCTGCCACAGCACTCTGGTGGTGGTGGCGGAGGGAGCGCGACTGCCGGATGGTCACGTGATGAGTGTGGCATCCAACGAAGGGGGCGAAGTCCGGCTCGGCGGCATGGGCGACTATGTGGCGATGAAAATCGAAAAGATGACCGGCAAGGAAACCCGCTCCTGCACGTTGGGCCATCTCCAGCGCGGCGGTGCCCCGACATCTCTGGATCGGATTCTCGGCCTGCGTTTCGGCGTGATGGCGGTCAAACTCGCGGCGGAAGGACGCTTCGGTCGCATGGTCAGCTACCAGTCGTATCATGTCGACTCGGTGCCGATCGAAGAAGCGGTGGATCAACTTCGACTGGTGGACCCTCAGGGGGAAATGGTCCAGGCCGCCCGCGCGATCGGCATTTGTTTCGGCGATTGATGATTTCGGGGTTTGCAAGACTTGGCGATTCTGCTTGAATCCCGCGCCATGTCAACCGACCCCTTGCTGGAACTGCTGCGCTCGAAAGCCCGGCTTTCAAACGAAGAACTCGCCGAGCTGCTCTCGCTCAGCGAAAAATCGGTTTGTGAAAAAATCGCCGCATGGGAAAATGAGGGCGTGATTCTCGGCTATCATGCCGTGGTCAATGGGGAACGCGCCGGCGAACTGAATGTGCGCGCCTTCATCGAGGTGAAGGTGACTCCGGAGCGGGGTGGCGGTTTCGACCGCCTCGCCCTGCGCATCGCCCGCTTTGACCAGGTGGTGAGCTGCTACCTCGCCAGCGGCGGTTACGATCTGATGGTCGTTGTCGAAGGCACCGATTTGCGCGAGGTCGCACGGTTTGTCTCGGAGCGGCTCAGCACTCTGGACGGCGTGCTTTCCACGGCCACCCATTTCCAGTTGAAAACCTACAAACAAAACGGTTTCCTTTTCGAGGGTGAAGCCGGGGTCGAGCGATTGGCCGTCAGCCCGTAAATTTTTTTGTTAGAAACCCGCATCATGGATTATACCTCAATCATTGCGAAGCACATTGCTTCGATTCCCCGTTCCGGCATCCGCGACTTTTTTGAACTCGTGCAGGGCCGCGACGATGTCATCTCGCTCGGCGTCGGCGAACCTGACTTTTCCACGCCATGGCACATCCGCGAGGCGGCGATCTATTCGTTGGAAAAGGGCCAGACCAGCTATACGTCGAACCTCGGCCTGCTTTCGCTGCGCAAGTCGATCGCCAAATACGTCAGCCGCTTTTTCCATGTCGATTACGTTGCGGAAAAGGAAGTGCTCGTCACGGTCGGGGTCAGCGAGGCGATCGACCTCGCACTGCGCGCGCTGCTGAATCCGGGCGACGAGGTGATTTATCACGAGCCCTGCTACGTGTCCTACAGCCCGAGCATCGTCATGGCCTACGGCACGCCGGTGACCGTGATCACCAAAAAGGAAGATGGATTTTCGCTGAAACCGGAAGCCGTTGCCGCCGCCATCACACCGCGGACCCGCATGGTGATGTTGAATTTTCCCACCAATCCCACCGGGGCCTGTGCCACCCGCGAGGACCTGGAAGGTATTGCCAAGCTTTGCATCGAGCATGACCTTATCGTGATGACCGATGAAATCTACAGCGAGCTGCGCTACGACGGCGAGGAGCATCTCAGTATCGCCGCACTGCCGGGCATGAGGGAGCGCACGATCCTGCTTCACGGATTTTCCAAGGCATTCGCCATGACCGGTTTCCGTCTTGGTTACGCCTGCGCTCCGCAACCGATCATCGAAGCGATGATGAAAATCCACCAGTATGCGATGCTGTGCGCGCCGATCATGAGCCAGAACGCCGCCATCGAGGCTCTCGAAAACGGCACGCCGTCGATGGAAAAAATGCGCGACAGTTACCATCAGCGCCGCGACTACGTGGTCAAGCGTCTGAACGAAATGGGCATCGAGTGCCACACGCCCGGTGGGGCGTTTTATGTCTTTCCCGACATCAGCAAGTTTGGCCTGAGCAGCAAGGAATTCGCGATGAAACTTCTTGAGCAGGAGAGTGTCGCCGCCGTGCCCGGAACCGCCTTCGGCACCTGTGGGGAAGGATTTCTGCGCTGCTGTTACGCCACCGGTTTTGATGACCTGAAGCTGGCGATGGACAAGATCGAGCATTTCATTTCGCAGTTCTGAGCGCATGTCGGATCAAGCGGATCAACTGCGCGTGAGCGAGCCGGGCAAATGGACACGCGCTCATGTGTTCCCTTTCGTTTTGTTCATGGTCATGCTGTTGGCGCTGCAGTTCGGCGGTGAATTTTTCAAGTGGGACCATCCCGCCTCCCCGTGGTGGCGGCGCTGGCCGGAGCAATGGGTCTATCCGCTGCAATCGATCATCTGCCTGGTGTTCCTTTTGAAAAACTGGCGCTATTACGAGTTCCGCTGGAATGCGAAATGGTCGCTGCTCGGCGTGCTGTTCGGCGCGGCCGGCATCGGCTTCTGGCTTCTGCCCACCATCGTTTATGATCGATTGGGTCTGACGGGTGAAACGCAGGGCTGGCTGAGGTGGTTCGGCGTGCAGCAGCGCATCGATGGATTCGATCCCCATGTTTTCTCCGGTCCAGCGGCCTACTGGACTTCGCTGGTCCTGCGTTTTGTTAGGGCGGCGATTGTTGTCGCTTTGATCGAGGAAATTTTCTGGCGGGGATTTCTGATGCGGTTCATGGCCGACAGGGACGGCAGCTACTGGCTGCAACCATTTGGCCGCCACACATGGATCGGTTTTGTCGCCTGCACGCTTGCCTTCACCATTGCCCACGCCCCGGTCGATTACGCAGGCGCGCTGATCTACGGCTCGCTGACCTATCTGCTTTGCATTTGGAGCAAAAACCTCGGCGCCTGCGTGATCATGCACGCCACCGCCAATTTCCTCATGGGCTGTTTCATCATGGCCTGTGGAAAATACGGGCTTTGGTAGAGACCACGGCCGGGATTCTTTATCGGGCCGCCAGAGCCGTGGCAACAAGCGTTTGCAATCGTGGCGGCTTGGTTTCGCGATCCACGACGGATGTTTCCACATCCTGAAAACCGGCGGCTTCGATCATTTCCGCCAGTTCGCCTTCGGGAAATCCCAGCCAGCGGTCGGAGTAGAGTTCATGGGCTTTGGTGAAGGAATGTTTGGCGAGGTCCAGAATCAGCAGCCGCCCGCCGGGTTTGAGAATGCGATAGGCCTCCGACAGCGCGCGCGACGGCTCTTCGGCATGATGCAAGGCCTGACTGAGGATGGCGAGGTCGACGGTCTTGGTTTCGATGGGAACATCCTCGATTTCACCGAGGCGGAATTCGAGATTGCCCAGGCCATGGCTCAGCGCGAGAGCCTGACCGAATTCGACCATCTTCGGCGAGATGTCCACGGCGATGACTTTTTTGGCCCGTTGTGCCAAAAGTTGCGAGAGCGTGCCTTCGCCGGCGCCGAGGTCGGCCACGACATCGTAGTTCATCACCTTGATGAGCGCCTCGGCCAGTGCTTTCCAGGACCGACCCGGCACGTAGCTCTTGCCGAATTTCCCCGCCAGTTCGTCGAAATACGTTCGGGCCTTGTCCTTGCGCTTGCGAATCAAATGGCGCAGGGCGGACAAATCCTTCGGGCACTCCGGTAGTTCCTCCGCCGCCTGCTTTGCCAGGCTCAGCAGCTCTTGCGGAAGTTCCGCCTGATAGATGTTGTTTTTTCCCGATCGTTGGTCGGTCACCAATCCCTCTTGTTTCAACAGCGACAATTGCGTGGAGATTCGGCTTTGCCCCATGCCGAGGATTTCCTGCAATTCCGCCACCGACAGCGCCTGGTTGTGCAATAACAGCAACATGCGCAGTCTTGTCGGATCTGCCAACAACTTCAAACATTTCATGGTTGACAATTTCATTCTGCCGCTGATTATATCAACGCATCGCGATTTGACGATGCGTAAATTACAAATATGAGCACATACATTTTTTCCTCCGAGTCGGTGGGTGAAGGTCATCCGGATAAAGTGGCGGACACCATTTCCGACGCCATTCTCGATGCCTGCCTCAGTGTTGACAAAAACAGCCGCGTGGCCTGCGAGACCTTTGTCAAAAGCAATGTCGTGGTGGTCGGGGGTGAGATCACCATTCCCAAGATCGGTCAGAAATCCATCGGCGAAGCGATCAACATCGACAAGGTCATCCGCGATGCCGTGCGCGGCATTGGTTATGTGCATGAGGACGATGTCTTTCACGCGGACCGGATTTTCATCAACAACTATCTGACCACCCAGTCGCCCGACATCGCGCAGGGTGTGGATGCGAAAAAAGCCAGCGGTAAAAAACATGAAGAGCAAGGGGCGGGGGATCAGGGTATCATGTTCGGCTATGCCACCAACGAAACAGATGAGTTGATGCCGGCGCCGGTGATGTATGCCCACTTGTTAGGCCGCGAACTTACCAAAGTCCGCAAAGCCGGGAAAGTCGCCAAATGGCTGCGCCCCGATGCCAAGAGCCAGGTCTCGGTGGAATATGTGAACGGCAAGCCGACCCGCATCGTCAACGTGGTGATCTCCACCCAGCATGCGGCTTCGGTGGAACACCCCGAGATCGAGAAATTCTGCATCGATCTCATCAAACGTGTGCTGCCGAAAAAAATGCTCACCAAGGAAACCGAATATCTCATCAACCCCACCGGCAAGTTCGTGATTGGCGGCCCGCAGGGGGACAGCGGTCTCACCGGTCGCAAGATCATCGTCGATACCTACGGCGGCATGGGGCGTCACGGCGGTGGTGCCTTCTCGGGCAAGGACCCCTCGAAAGTGGACCGCTCCGCCGCCTACATGGGTCGATGGGTTGCTAAGAATGTTGTCGCCGCAGGCTTGGCCTCCAAGTGCGAGATCCAGTTTGCGTATGCAATCGGTCACCCGCTTCCTGTCAGCGTGCACATCGACACCTTCGGCACGGGAACTTATGCCGACTCCGAGATTCTCGCTGCCGTGCTGAAAGTTTTTTCCTTCAAGCCGGCCGACATCATCAAGCAGCTCAACCTGCTGCGTCCGATTTATTCGAAATCCACCAACTACGGACATTTCGGCAAAGACGACCCGGACCTTACTTGGGAAAACATCGACAAGGTAGGCGCACTGAAGAAGGCGATCAAATAGCAACAAGACTTTGAGACATAAGCCATTCGTCTCCCTTTGCATCTAACAAATTATCATTACAAAAACAACGCAACGAACATGTTTTCATACGCAAGTCTTATGTCTTATGTCTGAAAATCTTACATCTACAACCAAACAACCATGAGTTTTACCGACTACAAAGTACGCGACATCGGGCTTGCCGATTTCGGCCGCAAGGAAATTGAAATTGCCGAGCACGAGATGCCCGGTTTGATGGCGACCCGTGACAAATACGGATCTGAAAAGCCCCTGCAGGGGGTTCGCATCATGGGCTCGTTGCACATGACAATCCAAACCGCCGTGCTCATTGAAACGCTCGCCGATCTCGGCGCGGAGGTTCGTTGGGTAAGTTGCAACATTTTCTCGACCCAGGATCATGCCGCCGCCGCAATCGCCGCCCGCAACATCCCCGTCTATGCATGGAAAGGCGAAACGCTGGAGGAATACTGGTGGTGCACCTGGAAGGCTCTCGTCAATCCGCAGGGTCTTGGACCGCAGTTGATTGTCGATGATGGCGGCGATGCCACACTGCTCATTCACAAGGGCTACGAATTGGAAAATGGTTCCGATTGGGTGAATACGCCGTCGGGCAGCCTTGAGGAACAGGTCATCAAGGACCTGCTCAAGCAGATTCATTCCACCCAGCCGGGTATTTTTCATGAGATTGTCAAGGAGTGGAAGGGTGTTTCCGAGGAAACGACCACCGGTGTTCACCGTCTCTATCAAATGGCGAAAGCCGGAACCCTTCTGGTGCCTGCGATCAACGTCAATGACTCCGTGACCAAGTCGAAATTCGACAACCTCTATGGCTGCCGCGAGTCGCTGGTGGATGGCATCAAGCGCGCCACCGACGTGATGATTTCCGGCAAGGTCGGAGTTGTTTGCGGATACGGCGATGTCGGCAAAGGCTGTGCGCAGGCACTGCGGGGTCAGGGCGCGCAAGTGGTGGTGACCGAGGTCGACCCGATTTGCGCCCTGCAGGCCGCTATGGAAGGCTTCCGCGTTTTGACATTGGAGGATACGCTTGGCTGGGGCGACATTTATGTGACCACCACCGGCAACAAGGACATCATCCGCCTCGAGCACATGGAGAAAATGAAGGACCAAGCCATCGTTTGCAACATCGGCCATTTCGACAACGAGATCCAGATCGACAAATTGGAAAAGGCCCCTGGAGTGAAAAAGATCAACATCAAACCGCAGGTGGACAAATACACCTTCGCAACCGGCAACAGCATTTACATGCTCGCCGAGGGTCGGCTTGTGAACCTCGGATGCGCCACGGGGCACCCGTCTTTTGTGATGTCGAACAGCTTCACCAACCAGACACTGGCGCAGATCGATCTCTGGAAAAACAAGGACGTTTACAAAGCCGGTCAGGTTACCGTGCTGCCCAAACATCTTGACGAGGAAGTCGCCCGCCTGCACCTCGCGAAGATCGGGGCCAAGTTGACCAAGCTTACTGCAGATCAGGCTGATTACATCGGTGTCTCTCCCGAAGGCCCGTTCAAAGCGGATCACTACCGCTATTGAATTGCGAAGTCTGACAAAAAGACGGACGGTTTCACAACCGTCCGTCTTTTTTTGTGCCCTACAAAATGAGTGCCCATTAGGGCGACTACTGGAACTCATCCGTCCTCTTGACCTCGCTCACCTTGAGTTTCGGCGCGTTTTCATCAGGCAGGATTTCGTCAAGGAGACGTTGCACGCCCTTCTCGGCGAGTTCGCTCTGTGGGAAGATTTTCTGTGCCTTCAAGTACCAGGCAAGCGAGGAGCCCGTTTGTTTCGGGGTGCGTTTTTCAAACTGCTGGGCACGATCCAGGGATTTCGTGAAATCCGCAACCTTGGGTGCCAGAAGCTCCAGTTGGCGGCCCAGTCTCGGGTCATCGGGGAATTTCTCCCTGACGATGGCAAGCTGCTCCCATGCAGCGTAATCCTGGCCCATTTTGGAAAACTCGTTGGCCTTGCCGATCGATCCCTCAATGCTGGTAAGATTCGCGATGATGGTTTTGAATGCCTCGATCCGCTGCGGATCATTCTGGATCGCCGGTGCGATGCGATACTGATCGTCGAAAATCTGCCGGTAGTTCTTTTCCGAGAGCAGGCGGTCGAAGTCGTTTTTCGCCGTCACCATGGTGCTTCCCGCTTCGACAAGCTGGTCAAACTCCGCCAGTTTCGGATTCTGCGGCCAGACTTCCATGGCTTTCTTGATCTCCTCGCGGGCTTTGTCGATTTCGTTCGAAGCCACATAGGTTTTCGCGGTCATGATGTGCATGTTCGACACGCGGGTGTAGGTGGCGATCGCCGCATCGGCCTTGTTGCCGTTGAAATCACTGGCCATGGCCTTCATGTTGTTGGTGATTTTTTCGGCCGTGGCATAGTCCTTGACGTTGATCGCGGCGATCAGCTTGTAGGATTCGCGCACGAACTCCAGCACCTTGCGCTTGCGTTCGCGGGGCAGCGTGCTGATGCTGGGCATGAACTCACCCACCGCGTAGGCTTCGCTCAGTCGCTTGGCCGCCGATTCCAGCTCGCCCTTGTCGGCGAGGAAATTGAAGGCCTCGATGCCCTTGTCGCAATCGCGGATGAATTCCGATGACAGCGAATCGAGACTGGCGACGGTGGGGCTGAAGCCGACCGATTCATTGAACAGTTTCGCGGTATCCGAATTTTTATCAATGTGCAGGGTGCTGTCGCCATCGCTCCAGATTTGATTGTAAAAGCGCGAAGCCATCAGCACGTGTTGAAATCGGCGCTGCATGAAAAACTGCATCATCAGGGCCTGGTATTGGATCTTGGCGGTGACAATCTGCACCTCGCCCTTGAGTTCGTTCTTTTTCTTGATCGCCTCGATTTCCATGATGCGCATCGTCATGTCGGTGTAGCGCAGGGACTGCGTGCCGCGTCCGGGATCCGTTGCCGCGGTCGTTCGCTGTCCGGGTTGATTGCCTCCGGCTGGAGCAGCACCGCCGCCTCCTTGATTCCTGGCTTGGCCGTTTTGGCCATTGGCAGCACCGCCGCCGCCGTTGCCTTGGGAGGCACCGCGTGCATTGAGTCTCGGGTCGGTCTCCGTCGCCGCCTTCCAGTCCGCCTCGCGGATCACGCGCTGTTTCTCATCCTCCAGCGCCTCCATGAGTTTTTTGGAACCCTCGACATTTTTCTTGGAAACCATGGCAACGTAAATCGCCTGTGCCAGCGAGTCACATAGTCTTGAGTCGCCCGGGAAACTTGATCCCTTGGGGAGAAGTTTGAATGCCGGGTAGAGTTGCGGACCTTTCGGGTTATGAGGCGAGATCAGGTCGAGAATGTCGTTGATGACTTTTCGATATTCCATCGCCGCAGCCGAATTGTCCTCGGGTTCGTTCAGATAGCGTTCGAAACGGGCCGCAAAAAGCCGGTTGTCCGAGATGGCGAAATTTTTGCCGTTGAACGTGACTGTTTCCGCAGAAGGATCGACAAATGGAACTTCGTTGCCCACCAGCGGGGCCGCCGATTCCTGGGCGGGGCGGTTGATGGTGGTGTCGCCACCGCCGTCGGCGGGTTTGGCGGCACCGCCTGCGGGTGCGGAAGGCGGCGTGTAAACCTGTGCCAGGCAGGGGAGAGACAGGGTGCAGAGGATCAGGAATTTTTTCATGGCTTTATCTGGATTCTGGTGACGAAAGAAACGAATGCCCATGCTCACGCAGGCACTCTCACTGGCGTTCGATTTGTGTGGCTACGGGAATTCCTCCTTCGCGGAATTTCACCTTGATGGAGTATTTTTGTTCGCGTTCGATGTTGAGGTCGTTGAAGCTGGAGGGAATTTCGATGCCGATGAGATCGTCGCTGTCGTTGACGTGGAGGGAAACCAGTTGGCCGTTGTCCCGGGGCCAGCGTTGGTCGACCGTGCCCTGCACGAGATATTCGTTGCCACGCAGCGAATTGCCGTTCTCGAGGAATTCCTTGATTGCCAGCGGCGTGACGCCCTTGATTTTCTGTTTGCTGCCACCGAGAAGGTACTTGGCACCGAAAAAGGCGACGATGACAAATGCGGCAATCGCGAAAATCGCCGTTACGTTAGGACCGGAACTTGCTCGTCTTGCCATGTGCGGATCAGATTAGCACAAAATTGCAGACTTGGGGAGAAAAAATTCGGATTATTCCCATTGGTGGCGTTTGGCTCCCAGCCAGGATATCAGCAAGCCGACGGCGATGTGCAGACCGAGAAGATACAGGCAGAGGTTTTGCGGGGTGATGCTGGTGGAGATGACCGATTTCACCGCAAGATTCTTCGATGTGGCAAGTGCCTCCACGGATCCCGACCACGCCCAGTAAGCCGAGATGAACGGTCGGGTGAAAATCTCGATTTTTTCCGGCAGGGCGAGCACGGCACCCGACAGGGGAAGTTGGAATCCGACCAGATAGATCGACAGCAGCGATGCCTGCTCGGCGGTTTTCATCGATGCCGAAATGCCCAGGCAAATGGCGGTGATGGCTCCATTGCAGAGCAGCAGAAACAGCGCGTGCTGGCCGAATTCCCCGTCAAACGGCGAGAAGCGATTGACGAATATCGCCATCCACAGGGACTGGGCGACCACCAGGCAGGAAAGGAAGGCGATTTTGCTGGCGAGGTAGGCGGAGGGACGCAGACCACCGAATTTTTCCTTTTCATAAATCATGCGCTCCCCGGCGATCTCGCGGGCCGAATTGTTCGAACCCATCAAACCCAGCAACACCACCTGGAACATGATGATTCCCGACAGCGCCGATCCCGCTTTCATCGTGTCCTGACGTACATTCTGTTGCTCGGCCAGTTCCAACATCACATCGGACTGGCGCATGTCCGAAAGCGAACGGATCGGCACGTTGGCTTTGTCGCTGAACAACGAAACCAGAACCGGGAAGCAAAGCAGGATGGCGAGTTGCAGGAACACCTGGCCGCGATCGCGGAAAAAGATCCGCCAGCGCCGCGACAGCAAGGTGCTGAACTGGCTGAGCATGCCGGGAGTGCGAATGGCGCTTGCCGCGCTTTCCTTGTCGTCTTCGTCTTTGCCCGACGACAATTCGGGCACGCGGAGTTCGCCCTGCTTGATCAGTTTGGTGCGCAGGATTTCGATTTTTTCATAATACGCCTCGCGATGTTTCATCCACGATGACTGCCAGCGGTCCGACGGCTGGGTGGCAAGCCGGGGGTAAATCTCCTCGGTGTCCTTGACGGAAAAATAATGCGT
>Ga0209400_1000231_pt1 | contig 49732 bp, 51 predicted proteins | sample M_130807_EF_Meta_FD_187313 | JGI IMG/M metagenome (GOLD analysis project Ga0209400, IMG submission 187313) | Freshwater microbial communities from Lake Montjoie, Canada to study carbon cycling - M_130807_EF_MetaG (SPAdes) (version 2) | ecosystem: Environmental > Aquatic > Freshwater > Lake... | reverse complement strand
TGCTGCTCATCTAGAGCATTGAGAATATCGTCTGCTTCATACTGCATGGGTTAGCCATTTAATTCTGTTGCCGAAATGATTTCTTCACCTAGCCAATGTTCAATCAGAGATCTAGCGATAGAGATTCTTGAGGGTAGCAATATTTCTCTAGCTTCCGCTTTTAGTTCTGCCCTACTAAACCAACGAAGCTTTGCTATCTCCACGCCGTCCGGTCTTATCGACTCGGGGCTATTGCTTGGATCAACTCGAGCAGTAAACCCAAGCATCAGGGAATAGGGATACGGCCAAGATTGACTACCTAAATAGACGGGGTCACAAACTAGCAAACCCGATTCTTCTAACATCTCTCGAACTACCGCTGCTTCCAAAGATTCGGCTGCTTCAACAAAGCCCGCCAGAATCGACCACCGGTTCTGATCCCAACTACCTTGAGTGCCAAGCAAGAGTCGCTCTTGGTCATCAATAATGCTCACGATCACTGCTGAATCTGTTCTCGGAAATAGTTGGCGATCTTCGCTTACACAAAGCCTTGACCAACCACCTTGCTGCATGATGGTAATAGATCCGCAAGCTGGGCAGTGTTGATGAGTCTCATGCCAATTATGAATTGCAAGCGCTTGAGAAAAAACAGCAGCATCTCTCGGATGTAATCCCGCTCCACTTTTTCTAAGTTCAAACCACTTACTTTCATCTGGTTCGATCGCACTAGCTGCATTGTCACTTAGCACCGAAAGAACTATTGCTGTTCCAGCTCTTTGATCGCCTAGTTCGAGAGTGGTTCTTCCCAAATAGACCCGATACTTGCCAGCAGTTGACTGCTCGGTAGTGAGTAGATGAAGTTTTCCATCTCTAATTAGGGTTTTACCTTTATAAAGAACCAGAATTCGAGTTTCCTCTTCTAGCCACAGCGAATCAAAGAGTTCAGCGTTATCCCGAGCCTCTGCATCGCGATTTAGCACCGCTTGGGCCATTGGCAGATTAAGTGGGATTTTCATGAGACTTTCTTTATGTGCTGAAAACATGCGTGGCGATAACAGGTGTTGCCCCTGTCTTTGTCTAACCTAAAAAGCATGGCTAAACCTTCCTTGATTTTAGCGGCGTTAGCCGCCGATGCATTGCCTGGGCTCCGATTTGTTCAGGTTCAGAACCTTACTCGGGAGGGTGTCCCAATAACGGTGGAACTACTAACCACTGATGAAGGCCGCCTAATCTTGCTCAAGTCACCGCTTAACAGCCTGGCTAATACCGCTTTGGGTACCGAAGTTCGAGCTCTTCAGGTCCTAAAGAACCTAAACCTGCCATTTAGTATCTCCTCCTTTCTTGGCAAGACCTCGGCCAAAGCAATCCGCAATGCCCTAGCTTTTGAATATGTGCCCGGCACATCAATTGATTTAACTAGGGTTCGCTCAGAAGATGCTCTGCTGACTTCGGTTGGCCAAGCCATTTCGACCATTCACTCAATACCAGCATCAGTTTTGGGAAACTCAGGCTTACCTGAGTACGAACCAGCACAGGCCGTTCGAGCACGAGTAGCAGAATTTGACCGAGCTATGGACACCGGCAAGATTCATCCAGATCTTTTGGAGCGCTGGCAGAATGCGCTTTTCGACGTAAACCTGTTTAAGTATCAGCCAACCGTTGTGCACGGTGCCCTGAAAAGCGAATTCCTGCTGGCTGAGGGAAGTCAGATTTCAGGCATCACCGAGTGGGGTCAGTTATCCATCAATGACCCAGCACTGGACCTTGCGTTCCTCTATGGTGAAGCTCAGCCAGAGATCGTGGCAGCCATATTGCTTGCCTACGAGTCCACTACCAGAGCTGATCGGAACCTAAAGCAAAGGGCTCACCTTTACTTCGAACTATCCCATGCCACTTACTTGCTCGAGGCCCTAGATAGCGGCGATGAAGAAGAAATTGAAACTGCGCTAGGGCTTTTAGCCGATCTGCATGCCGAGTTGCTGGCAGGCTATCTCCCAAGCCTGAAACCAACCGAGTTCACATCTAGTTCAGCTGAGGTAATTGTGCCTATCTCCCAGGCTGCCTACTATACAGCGCCAATAGCGATAGTCGCCGAATCCATCGAGGTTATTGATTTAGCCGAGGCAACTCCGGAACCAACAAGGGAAGATGAGCCTAAGGCAAAGCCAGAAGATGAGCTCTTCTAGAGTTTCTCAACTGTCGGTCCAGCGACTAATCTAGAACCAAAGAAAGAAGTGTCATGGAAATCAGAATCGGCCTAAGAAACACAGCTCGCGAACTGTCTTTTGAATCAAAGCAGAGCTCAAGCGAGATTGAAAAGAGTGTTGAAGCAGCCCTAAATTCTGATGTCAAGCAATTGAAGCTATCCGATGATAAAGGTCGAGTTTTTATTGTTCCAGTTGACGCTTTAGCATACGTCGAGATCGGTGCTGAGGAAGCCCGAAGAGTTGGATTTATCGCCTAATGGAACTTGCATTCATTCTTATTTACGGATCACTTTTAGGGCTTATGGCTCCTTACATGATTTCAGGCAAAGAGAACTACGGAGTCTTACTAGCTCCAGCTCTTTCACTGGTCTACGGATTTGTTTCCTGGACAGTTTGCACCTGGGTTGGACTTAGTTACAACGACTTCTGGATCTGGTCGATCACAATGCTTGGCATGCCTGCGGTAATGATTTTGGGTGTTCGCTTTGTTCGCCAACGCAGACTCGCCCACGAGCCAGCAGCACAATAATTCTTAGGCTGCAAGCCCGATAGCATCCATTCGCGCACCGTGCGATCCGGTTAGTTCTGAAATCAACGGTTCAAGCTTTGCGTAGGCAGCTAGATTAACCTGATTCTCTTCTTCTACGCTCAACGTCTTGGTTTTAGGAATGTGAGCGAGCTTGCGGTTATCGAAAGCTGCTCGAAGTTCAAGAAGAACATCACCCATCAATCTTCTTCCCCAAAGCGCTAAACGGTGGCCGAGAACTGGGTCTGCCGCAACTGACTCGGACAATACTCGCCTAGCAAATTTTTCAAACGTCTTATCTTTAAGCGCCTTCTCTACTTCAGCCTGTAAATCATCATCAAGGCCAGTTGCTAAACGTGAGTAAAAATCATCCAGCAGACCTGAAGTCAGATAAACCTTGATTACTACTTCGTACCAGTCAAGGCCAATCGTGTTTGAGTGAAAGACTGCAATTCGTTCCTTGAATGGAGTCATCTCCTCGGCTGGATCTGCGCCTAGTTCGACAAGCTTTCTAGAAAGCTGACGATACTTATCGAAACTCTTAGCGGTTGCCTCACTGAGCTCTGCCTTGTATTGAGTGTTTGGCGAATATTTCAGTGCAGCAGTGAGGATCTCAAAATTAGCTAACTGCAGGTAAGCCAATTGACCTAGGAAAGCCTTAGGTTCAGGAGTGTATGGTTTGAGATTTATGGCCTTGGTATTGCGAGCGACCTTCTCCTCATTGCGAGGAGCAACAGTAAGCTGCGCGGCAGCCTTCCTTAAACGTTTCAACCATTCGAACACCGAACCATCTTAACCTGCCATTTGGGCAGTTAGACTTGCAACAATAAGACAGGCGGCCAAAACTATTGGATTTTAGCGAATTAGGCATCGATTCAGACATCGTTGCTGCCCTTGCCTCAAAAGGCATAACTCAACCATTCCCTATTCAGGAGCAGGCTATTCCCCTAGCCCTGACTGGCCAAGACCTAATCGGTCAGGCCAAGACTGGCACTGGAAAAACTTTAGGCTTCGGCTTACCAATCATCCAAAGACTTGGATCCGACCCTGCTCACGGCGCAAAAGCCCTTGTTGTGGTGCCAACTCGTGAATTAGCTATTCAGGTAGCAGAAGATCTAACTTTGGCCTCTTCCAACAGAAATCTTCAGGTAGTGGCCATTTATGGCGGCAAGTCCTATGAGGGTCAAGTAGCTCAAATTGATGCAGGAGCACAACTAATTGTTGGAACTCCTGGTCGCCTAATCGACCTAAGCAATCAAAGAAAACTAGACCTGTCCAAAATTGAATGCATGGTTTTGGATGAAGCAGACGAAATGTTAGACCTAGGTTTCTTACCTGATGTTGAAAAACTTTTCGCATTCACCCCAGCCGGCAGACAGACCATGCTGTTCTCAGCAACTATGCCTGGTCAAATTGTCTCCCTTGCTCGTAAATACCAAAACAAGCCAGTGCACATTAGAGTCAATGATCCTGACGAAGGTCACACTAAAGCAGATATCAAACAGTTCTTCTACCGTGCACACTCGATGGACAAAGATGAAGTGGTTGCCAGAATTCTGCAAGCAGAAGGTCGCGGCAAAACCGTTATCTTCACCAAGACCAAGCGACAGGCTGCAAAAGTTGCAGACGAGTTAGCAGACCGCGGCTTTAGTGCAACTGCACTTCACGGCGACATGTCCCAAGAAGCTAGAGAAAAGTCCATGGACTCTTTCCGAAGCGGTAAAAGGGACATTCTTGTGGCAACTGAAGTTGCAGCTCGAGGAATCGATGTTGATGATGTCACCCACGTAATCAACTACACAGTTCCGGAAGATGAGAAAGCCTATTTGCACCGAACCGGTAGAACAGGTCGTGCTGGTAGAACCGGTATTGCAGTTACTTTCGTGGACTGGGAAGATCTAGTGCGCTGGTCACACATAGATAAAGCTCTTGAGCTAAATACCCCAGATCCTGTTGAAACATACTCCTCTTCCCCACATCTATTCACTGATCTCGATATTCCAGCTGGCACTAAAGGACGCATTGCAGCTTCTAAGCGACCTTCAGATTGGAAGCCGGGCGATCATGAGAAACCCAAGGGTCCTAGAGGATCTGGCGGCTCTAAACCTCAACGTAAGCCGCAAAACAATTCTTCTCGATCTCAAGCCCCGAAGGCTCAAAGACAAAAAACTGATGCACCAAAGACTCCTAGCAACCGTCCACCAAGAAACAGGACAAGAACTAGAAAGACCAGCGAATAGTCTTTAGATTTTGTGGTTCAGAGTTGGCTTAGCACCAGTTCCAAGTTCAAGGATTCTCTGCAACATTTCTAGAGATGTACTGTGCAGGCCAAGTGGATTAAATGGCTTTACCGATAAACCGTGATAGTCACTTGAACCGGTAGTAATTAAGTTGTGCTCCTTGGCAAAGGATTCAAGAACTTCTCTAGTTGCTGGAGCAACTTCTTTGTGTTGAGTTTCTAGCCCTAAAAGTCCAGCTTCAACCATGGCTTGGAAATGCTCTCTCGGGAGATATGTCGGCTGGTCATCTTCACTGCTTGTTCTAGCCAATGGATGAGCAACAACTGGCACACCACCTGCGTTCCTAACAATTCTTATAACTTCAAGAACATTTGGTGCTTCATTTCTTACGTAATAAGGGCTTCTCTTGTGAATCGGTGAATCAGGTGCATTAAAGACATCGTTGACACTTGGATATTCCCCGAGTTCGACCAACGCCTGGGCGATGTCAGGGCGCCCTAAAGTAGAGCCCTCTTGCGCAATTCTTAGAACTAATTCAAAAGTCAACAGCGGGTATTTGGCTTGCAGATTCGCCACAAACGCTTTTGCTCTGGTCACCCTACTTTTTTGGTTGGTAGTCAAAATAGCAACTAGTTCTGGATCATTAGGGTTTGGCAGATAGGCCAGTAGGTGAATGCCAAAGGGGTGAATATTGCCTTCCCCGTCTGGAACCCGACCCTCTGTGGTGATTTCAATGCCAGGAATAAAGGACAGTCCCAGTTGGTTGGCTAGCCCTGCAGCCTTGTCCCAACCGTCTGTTCTATCGTGGTCGGTTAGGGCAAAAATGTCTACATTTGCTTCTCTAATCTTTGGGATTAGCTCTTCAACAGTGTCTGCACCGTCTGAGTTCTTAGAGTGAATGTGGAGATCAATTTTCATAACGATTCCTTCCTTCACTTTCAAGATAACAGCAACCACTGACTACTTTTGCCAAAATGCTGGCAGAATAATCTCATGAGCAAAGACGCAACTGAAAAATTAACCGCCCGAGGTTCGGCCCGTTCACACAGACCGACTGGAAGTAAGTTTGTAAAGTACATCGGCAGCAATTGGGCTCCAGATACTTCCAAACTACCAAGTCAAGATAAAGTCGCCCCATTCGCCAAGGCAAGAAGAGCAGCTGTTGCCAAAGCATTCCCAGGCAAAGTTCTAGTCATTCCTTCAGGTGGTGAAATCACTCGCTCTAACGACACTGGTTACCGCTTCAGAGCGCACTCTGCTTTTGCTCACCTAACTGGTTGGGGTTCTGCAACGGTTCCAGATTCAGTTCTAGTAATTGATGCCAGAGGTAAGACCGCTAAGTCTGTTCTTTACTTCCGCGAAACTGCAGGCAAGAACACAGACGAATTCTTCGCTAATTCTGCAATTGGTGAATTCTGGGTTGGTTCTCGTCCAGGCCTAAAGCACGTGGCTGCACTTCTAGGGTTGCCAACTAAGTCGCTAGCAAAATTTGATATGGACCTAAAAGCCATTGACAGCAAACTAGTGCTGACCATGGAAAAGAGCACAGCCCTGGTTGAGTTCGTGAGTGAGTTGCGTTTGATCAAAGACTCCTACGAGATCAAGGAAATGCAGAAGTCAATTGACGCTTCTGTTCTAGGGTTCGAAGCAGTAGTCAAGAAACTAAAAGCTGCAAGCAAACATCCTCGCGGTGAACGTATCGTTGAAGGCGCATTCTTTGCTCAAGCAAGACTAGAAGGAAACGATCTAGGCTATGAAACCATCGCAGCAGCTGGTAACCATGCCTGCACACTGCACTGGATTACAAACAACGGCCCGGTCAAGCCAGGCGAACTACTGCTTCTTGACGCTGGTGTTGAAGTTGACAGCCTATACACGGCAGATATCACTAGGACTCTTCCAATTAACGGAAAGTTCAACAAAATCCAGAAAGAGATTTATTTAGCCGTGCTTGAAGCAGCCGATGCAGTATTCGCGATGGCCAAGCCGGGTGTTACCTATTCAGAAATGCACAAAACCGCTATGAAGGTAATCGCTCAGAAAACAGCTGCCTGGGGTTTCTATAAAGGCGGATACGAGGAATCATTGAAGCCTGAAAACCAGTGGCACCGCCGTTGGATGATTCACGGCACCGGCCACCACCTTGGTTTAGATGTGCATGACTGTGCTCAAGCTAGACGTGAGATGTATCACGACAAGGTTTTGGAACCTGGCATGATCTTTACCATTGAGCCAGGACTTTACTTTCATAAAGATGACCTAAGCGTGCCAAAGGAGTTTAGAGGTATCGGAGTCAGAATCGAAGATGACGTTCTAGTTACTAAGAATGGTGTCAAGAATCTAAGTGCCGCACTGCCTAGAAAGCCGAAAGAGATTGAGGCTTGGATGAAGAAGCTCCGCTCCTAAGGCTTTACTTCTCCACCTTTTAGATATGCAGCGCTTGCATCGTTGGTGAGTTCACTTGGAACCAACACCTCATACTTTGTGGCGATAACCTGTGAGCTGCTGGTAAACCCACGCTTGCCCTTAGACAAGCTAAATCGGATTATCTGAATCAGCATGAGCAATCCTGCTCCAACCAGAATTGACGACATCAGACTAAACAGTGGTGGTGAATTAGGGTCTGTTGTTGAAGATGGTGCTGAACCAAAAATCACATAGAACAGTAAACCCAACCAAGAGCCAGTCATCGCTCCATTGAGTGCAACCTTGCCGTAACTAATTCTTGCTCGCACTCGCTCGACTGTGCTCAAATCTGTGCCAACGATGGCAATTGATGCGGCTGGAAATTCGCCCAAAAGCAATCGCTCGACATAAGCAACTGCTTCTTGGTAGTTTCTAAAATCAGCAACAGCTGAACCATTAGGAAGCTGACCTGCATTACGTCTGGAATTTACTTTAGCCATGCTCCTAGTCTGCCAGAGTCTGCCTAACTGCTCTAAGGTTATTAGGTGAGCGCAACTAGAGTCTTTATCGCCCGTTTAGTGGGCTGTGGCGTCTTCGACCCTGCCGGTGATCGGGTAGGCAAAGTCGTAGACGTTCTAGTGGCATACCGTAAAACAGGCGCTCCTAGAGCTACCGGCATGATGATTGAGATTGCTGGTCGTCGCAGAGTCTTCGTACCTATCGCTCGAATTACCTCTATTGTCCCTGGTCAGGTAATTACTAATGGTCTAGTTGACCTACGGAGATTTACCCAAAGAGGCCAAGAAGTTCGGGTTATTGCCGAGATGCTGGGCAGAAAAGTAAGCCTTGCTGATGGCTCAGGACAGGGCACCATTGAAGATTTAGCTATTGAAGAAAACGAAAGAAAAGACTGGATGGTAAGCGATCTATTCATCCGTCGTCCAAAAACAACTAACACGCCTTTTGGCCGGGGTGCAACATCGTTTGTGAAATGGAATCAAGTTATTGAAGATGGCAAAACAGATGAGAGTCAAAGTGCTGAACAGTTGATTGCAACCTATTCAGACATGCTCCCTGCTGACCTTGCCTCCGCTTTGCTTGATCTTCCTGAAGAGCGAATGATTGAGGTTGCGGAAGAACTCGACGATGAACGTCTGGCTGATGTGCTCGAAGAGCTTCCTGAAGAAGAACAGATTGAAATTGTTCAAGACCTAGACGATGAGAGAGCTGCTGAAGTTTTAGATCTGATGCAGCCTGATGATGCCGCCGACCTAATGCAGAACCTGCCGGGAGATCGTGCAGAGGCGATTCTTGAACTCATGGATGAAGAAGAAGCGGATGATATTCGACGCCTGATGTCCTTTGGTGAATTTACTGCTGGTGGTCTGATGACCACTGAACCAGTTATCTGTGCAGCCGGTTCAACAGTTGCTGAAGCAATGGCACTTATTCGTAAAAAAGATATTGCACCAGCATTGGCAGCATCAGTTTTTGTAACTTTGCCGCCATTTGAGACTGTCACAGGAAAATACTTGGGCATGGTTCACTTCCAGAGATTGCTTCGGTACCCCCCGCATGTTCGCCTCGGCACAATCCTCGATACCGACGTTGAACCAGTTGCAGCTGAGACCCACATCTCGAAGATTCACCGCACCATGGCTAACTACAACTTGGTCGCTATTCCTGTCGTTGACAACGAGAATCGTCTGATCGGAGTGGTCACTGTTGATGACGTGCTAGATCACCTACTACCTGATGACTGGAGAAGCGGCGGAGGTGATTCACATGGCTAATTCAAGAAACCGCCTAGACACCCCATTGACAGGTAAGCGCAAATCTTTAGTGCCAAGAATTGACCGTGAGCAATTTGGTCGAGCTTCAGAAACCTTTGCCAGAGCACTTGGCACCGGAGGCTTCCTCATTGGGTTAACAATATTCTGTATTGTTTGGATTCTATGGAACTCTCTTGTTCCGCAGAGCGCAGCCTTTGATCCGAGAATTACCAACTTCACACTGCTCACTCTTCTGCTTTCTTTGCAGGCTTCCTACGCAGCACCTTTGATTCTGCTCGCGCAGAACCGACAGGACGATAGGGATCGAGTAAAGACCGAGCAGGACCGACAGCTAGCTGAACGTAATCTTGCCGACACCGAATATTTGGCACGCGAGGTAGTTGCCCTTCGTCTAGCGATGGATGAAGTTGCCACCAAGGATTTTGTAAGAGATGAAATACGCGATGCCTTAGACGAGATACTCGCAGAACTCAAAAGACAAGCTGACGACAAGAAGTAATGACCTCTCTAAAAGATAGAGTGCACAAAGCTCTAAACACTGTCATCGACCCTGAACTCCGAAAACCAATTACTGAATTGGACATGGTTGGTTCAATTGATGGTACTGAGGATATATTTTCTGTTGAAATCAAACTAACCGTTAGTCACTGCCCACAGGCGACTCAAATCGAGGCCATGGTGAAAGATGCTCTTACCCAAGAGTTTGCAAGTGCTGAGATAACTGTTGTCATGTCCGTCATGAGTGCGGATGAACTAGAGATTCTAAAAACCAAGCTTCGTGGCGGCAGGGCACCTAAGTCCAATCCCTTTGGAATAGGCAGCCTTACTCAGGTGTTTCTTATCGGTTCAGGTAAAGGTGGAGTTGGGAAGAGCTCGCTAACAGTGAACCTAGCTGTCGAATTAGCTGCCCAAGGGTTTGATGTTGGAGTGCTGGATGCAGATATCTTTGGCTTTAGCATTCCAGGACAACTTGGTACAACTGACCGCCCAACTCGATTAGATGACATGATCTTGCCACCGATTGCACATGGCGTAAAAGTTATCTCAATCGGAATGTTCTTGCCGAGTAATGAACCAGTGGCCTGGCGAGGACCCATGTTACATAAGGCAGTTGAGCAATTTCTTACCGAGGTTCACTGGGGTTCTCTGGATTATTTACTAATAGATATGCCTCCAGGCACCGGTGATGTGGCAATCTCAGTTGGCCAGTTACTGCCAAATGCCAGAAGCATCGTAGTCACCACTCCCCAGTTAGCTGCCTCTTATGTTGCACAGCGAAGTGGCTCGGCTAGTCACAAAATTGGGCAAGAGATTTTCGGTGTGATTGAAAACATGAGTGGTCTTGTAATGCCAGATGGTTCAACTCTTGAACTCTTTGGAACAGGTGGCGGAGCACTTGTCGCGCAACAACTCTCCGAATACTCAGGAACTACAGTTCCACTGATTGGCAAAGTGCCAATCAGCGTTGCACTCAGAGCAGGCTCTGATTCTGGTGAACCTTTGGTACTAAACCATAAAGAAGACCCGGCGAGCATAGAAATAGCCAGAATTGCCAAACTAATCAGTCAAGCCAAAGTTCCAGTTGCTAATCGCACTTTGAAAGTAGACATCGCCTAAACTTTCGGTTATGACTGAAACTTTCATCGAAGAACTGATCTCCCACCTCGGTGCAACATCAACCACCGTTGGCATCATTAACCCAAACACCGGCAAAGTGTTTTATGACTTACCTCAACACAATGCCGAACAGGTAGTCTCCGCCGTGTCTGCGGCCAGAGTTGCGCAAAAAGCCTGGGGTAAGACAGATCCAAAGCAAAGGGCAGATTTTCTATACAGACTTCACGACCTGATTCTCAATGACCAGGATGAACTGCTGGACATAGTGCAGTTAGAAACCGGCAAGGTAAGAGCTCACGCATTTGAAGAGGTAGCCGGTGGTCTTGGAGCAGCCAGATACTATGCCAAGATCGGCCCTAAGGCTCTGAAGTCTAAACACACCCATGCTGGAGTTCCAATCATCACTAAGACCTGGGTCAATCATGTTCCAGTTGGAGTAGTTGGAGTTATCACCCCTTGGAATTATCCGCTAGCTCTTTGCATGCTAGATGTTCTTCCGGCCCTGATGGCGGGTAACGCAGTAGTTCAAAAATCTGACAACCAAACCACTCTTACTGCTCTCAAGGCAAGAGCGTTGGCAATCAAAGCAGGGCTTAATCCAGCTCTTTGGACAATCGTCGCAGGCGATGGTGCAACTGTTGGTAACGCTCTAACCGATAGCGCTGACTACATTGCGTTCACTGGTAGTGCGGCAACCGGAAGACTAGTTGGCGCAAGAGCTGCAGCTCGACTAATACCTTTCAGCCTTGAGCTAGGTGGAAAGAATCCTTTGATTGTTTTGCCTTCAGCAGATTTAGACAAAGCAGCGGAAACCCTAATTGGTGGTGCTTTTGGTAGTGCTGGTCAGTTGTGTGTATCTATTGAAAGAGCGTATGTACCAAATAATCTCAAAGTTGCATTTCAGGAGATTCTCGTTAAGAAAGTCAATGAGCTCAAACTAGGCAGCAGTAGAGATTTTAGCCTCGACATTGGAACTCTGACTGGAGCTAACCAGTTAGCCAGGGTCAGTGGATTCGTTGCTGACGCAGTTGGCAAAGGTGCGAAAGTCTTGGCTGGAGCTAAAGCCCTTCCTGAGCTTGGCCCTTACTACTATGCACCAACCATCTTGACCGATGTTGACTCTTCAATGAACATGTTCGCCAATGAGGTATTCGGTCCAGTTGTGGCTATCTATGGCTATGACACCATCGATGAGGCAGTTCAATTAGCCAACGACACAACCGAAGGTTTGAATGCTTCAGTTGTCGGTAACACCCGTGAAGCTAGAAAAGTAGCGGAACGAATCATGGCAGGAACTGTCAACATCAACGAAGGTTTCCGTGCAACTTTTGCAAGCCTAGATACTCCAATGGGTGGAATGAAGAACTCTGGACACGGCCGCAGAAACGGTGTTGAAGGTTTATTGAAATATACCGAGGCACAGGCAATTGGAATTCACAACGGGTTATTGAACTTCCCGAGTAGAGGGCACCAATACAACAAAATGGCTCCGCTATTGAACCTGTTGTCTAAGATTATGCGTCGACTCTAAGTCGCTTCCGAATCAAAAGGAGAAGCTTGATCTAAATCAAGTTTCTGCTGAGTTCTTGTTTTTGCCTGATTCAAATCTGAATGCTTCACAACCGGAGTGTCATCCAACAATGCCTCACGGATGATTCTTCTAGGGTCATACTGTCTTGGATCTAGTTTCTTCCAGTCCAAGTCTTCAAAGCCTTCGCCCAGCTCATCCTTCATTTGAGCTTGAGCACTGTTTGCCATCTGGCGCATTTTTTTGATGAATTGAGCAAAGCTCTTGGCATATTGAGGAAGACGTTCAGGTCCCAAAATGAATAGGGCTAGCACCAGCAGGATAAATATCTTTTCGCTACTGAGTCCAAACACTCTTTTAGGTTACCTGCTCGCCTACCATCTAGAAAGCCAAACGCTAGATATGCTCTAGATAGACCATGATTGACAAGATATCTAGCTGGAAATACGCCGAGGAATTCCATAAGGAACCTCAGGTAATTGCCCGTGCTCGAGCCAGAGCAGAGGAAATGGGCATCGAATCCATAACTCCTTCAGTAGGTAGTGCTCTAGCTCTGCTGGTGGCAGCGATGAATGCCCAAGCCATTGTTGAAGTGGGGACAGGGGCAGGAGTTTCTGGCCTGTGGCTGCAGTCAGGAAGCTCAACGTCTGTGTTGGCAACCATTGACTCCGAGACTCAACATCAAGATCTAGCAAAAATAGCTTTTGACCAGGCTGGTATTGCTAACTCGAGATTGCGCATGATAAACGGAAGATCTAAAGACGTCCTAGTTAATCTGGCGGATGAAGCCTACGATTTAATTGTTTTAGATGGGGATATCTCCTCGCTACTTTCCCAAGTAAAAGAGAGTCTGCGGTTACTGAGAACCGGTGGAGTCTTAGCTATCCCCCATGCACTCTGGCGTGACCGAGTGCCTGATCTCGTCCTGCGAGATGAGAACACCGAAGAATATAGGGCGGTCTTAGATTTTGTTAGCTCCAGCAATCTATTCATTCCGCTACTAAACACCAACGGTGATGGCTTACTACTAGCCAGCAAAAAATAGGATAAAGAAAAACCCACCTGATTGCTCAGGTGGGTTTCTATAAAACCTTTTAGCGCTTTTTGATTCCAGCCAAAACCTTTTTCATTTGATCGACCTCATCGTCATTTACTGAAATGACTAAACGGCCCCCACCTTCAAGAGGAATACGCAAAACTATTAAACCGCGAGCTTCACGCTCGGCTTCCATCGGACCGTCACCGGTGCGGGGCTTCATTGCTGCCATTAGAGACTCCTAGATACTTGGAACTTCTATTAAACCACGCTTTGGAGACAGATTTAGGGCCAGTGCTAAACACTTGGTATCCATTTGATTACTTTTAAGCAGAAAGCCAATCTGCTAGCGCTTTTTCACAGGCATATATCTGGTCGATTTCAACACCTTCATCATCAGCGTGGGCTTTATTTGGGTCACCTGGGCCAAAATTCACCGCAGGTATGCCAAGGGCACTAAATCTTGCCACATCGGTCCAGCCATACTTAGGGAAGGGAACTGTGCCGGTAGCCGCCACAAAAGCTGCTGCTTCTGGCAGATCCAGCCCAGGTCTAGCCCCATCGGCGAAGTCAGTTACCTCTAAATCAAAGCCCGCCAATAACTCCCGAAGATGAGCCTCCGCCTCTTTACTGCTCTTACTAGGTGAAAAACGGTAGTTCACGGTAACGACAGCCTCATCAGGAATAACGTTGGCTGCAATTCCTGAGTGCATTAGGACCGCATTCAGGCTCTCGCGATAGATAAGGCCATCAACTTCAACTTCTTGAGGGACATAATTGGCCAAGATAGCCAAAGGAATTGCTGCCTTGTGTAAAGCATTCTCCCCCATCCAAGGCCTAGCAGAGTGAGCCTTGACACCAGCTAATTTGATAACAGCTCGAAGGGTTCCATTACAACCACCCTCAACGCGAGCATTGCTTGGTTCACAGAGAACTGCGAAGCTGCTCTCCAATAGTTCAGGACGGTTACGAGCAATACGTCCCAGACCATTTAGCGCTGAGTCAACTTCTTCGTGGTCATAGAACACCCAGGTAACATCAACATTTGGTGCAACAAGAGCAGCAGCCAGCTTTAGCTGAACAGCAACTCCAGCTTTCATGTCTACTGTTCCCCTACCCCAAAGAACATGTGATCTTTCCAGATTGATGAGTTTGGTAGGCAGGTTATCGGCAACTGGAACGGTGTCGATGTGACCTGCGATGACTACTCGCTTGGCTCTACCAAGATTGGTCCTAGCAATGATGGCATCGGCATCGCGAATAACCTCTAAATGCTCATACTGCTTTAGGGCTGATTCAATGGCATCAGCCAGTTCCTTCTCATTACCTGAGACGGATTCAATGTCACAGATGACTCTAGTTAGGTCAACAACATCGCTTTTTAGGTCAAGATTTACACTCACCTAACGAGCCTACTTGTAACCTTGTATGGATGAATAATTTAGACGCACCCACAAAAGCCTGGGGCATGGGCCTTGCTACCATCTCAGCCGATGGCACCATCTTGGACACCTACTACCCAAAGCCACAACTAGGACCCGCTCCTAAAGGCGATGAGGTTTATCTGATGGATAAGGCCTTTGATGCGCTAATTGGTAAAGACCCAAGACGCAATGTCGAGGTCAAGGCTGTTAGAACAGAGATCAACCTAAACGATCCTGTTTCATCAACACCAGATGCATACCTAAGACTTCATTTACTATCTCACCTATTAGTCAAGCCAAATAGCATCAGTCTTGAAAACCTAATGGCCCATTTACCGATTGTGGCATTTTCATCCATTGGACCACTGTCCGTTTTAGATTATGAAAAACTGCTACCAACTCTCACCCGAAGTGGAGTAACCGTGCACTCAGTAGACAAGTTCCCGAGACTTGTTGACTATGTAGTGCCTAAAGGTGTTCGTATTGCCGATACCAACCGAGTAAGACTAGGTGCTTACCTATCCCCTGGAACCACAATCATGCATGAAGGCTTTGTGAACTTCAACGCTGGAACTTTAGGGGTTGCCATGATCGAAGGTCGTGTCTCTCAAGGTGTTATTGTTGGCAACGGATCTGACATCGGTGGTGGAGCCTCAATCATGGGAACTCTCTCCGGTGGTGGCAGAGAACGAGTGCAGATTGGCGAACGAGCACTACTTGGAGCAAACGCGGGTATTGGTATCTCTATTGGTGATGACTCTGTAGTTGAAGCAGGTTTATACGTAACAGCAGGAACTAAGGTAACCATCATCGATGGCGCAGAAGAGAGAACGGTAAAAGCTACTGAACTCAGTGGTCAACCCAATCTTCTGTTTAGAAGAAACTCAACTAACGGAAGAGTTGAAGTGCTCCCTAGAACAGGTGTTGGTATAACACTTAACGCCTCGTTACACGCCTAAGCTAAGTTCTCTAGCCAGCGCATGAGCATCGGCCACCCCTAAAACCACTTGGTGGTATGGACCCGATTTCAAATTAAGCACCAGAGCCTGTTGCCCACTCATCCAAAATACCCAAAGCTGTTTCTTAGATTTTCTGAAGTGCCCCATCGCAATAACCCTTGGGAAATAAGCTCCTGCAAGTCGCCAACCAAAGTTCTGCCAACTTGGATTCGCTTCTACTTCCACCGATTCAATGTTGGAAACATTGATTGAATGACTTTTGGACAAGCTCCCTATGTTTTCCAATAGGTTTAACTGAATCTCAAGTGTTCCGCTTGATACTGATACTTTAGCCACGAATAGAATCCCATCCGTTTTCTTGTAATTCGATGTCATCCAGCAAGACATACTCACCAGTAAAAGGTAAAACTCGACCGATTGGTTTGAATTCTTTTGGCAGAACAGCATTACTAGGGAAGGTTGCAAGCAGCGCATGATCTTCTCCACCAAATAAAACCCATTTCTCTGGAGTAGCTTCTAATCTCAAAGCGGCTAATTCAAGAACAGCCTCAAAACCCAACAAAGCTGATTTATCAATTTGAATAGTTACCTCGGATGCCTTAGCAATTCTTGAGGCATCTTTAGCCAAACCATCAGAAACATCGAGCATCGCTGTTGCTCCCGCTTTATTTGCTAGAACTCCTGCAGGTATTGGCGGTATTGGTCGCAATTGAATTGAAACTAAATCATCAAAGGCATACTTTGCATCTGATATTTCTGATTGCAGCAGATCTAAGCCAGCAGCTGCCTTACCAAGGGTTCCTGCAACTGCAACAATATCCCCTGGCTTTGCTCCACTTCTCAATACTGGTTCTAAACCTGCTAAATCACCATGCGCGGTGACCGAGATAAATACCTGATTTGCTCGAGCCAAGTCTCCACCAACCACTGATGCTCCCGGTGCTAATTGATTTAGTCCTGCATTGAGTCCTGCAGCAAAATCTTCTAGCCAAGTAATTTGAGTGTCACCGGGCAAGGCAATCGCCACTACCAGTGCTGTCGGTTTAGCACCCATGGCTGCAACATCAGCAACGTTAGAAGCGATAGCTTTGAAGCCCAGATCAAAGCCTGTTGACCATTCCAGCTTGAAGTCATGACCTTCAATCATGGTGTCTGTTGTTACAACAAATCTGCCATCAGGACTACTTACCACTGCAGCATCGTCACCTGGACCAACAATGGCATATTCACCTTGAATGAGCTTCCCGATGGTGCGACGAAGTGACTCGCTCTCGCCCAGATTTGCCAGGGTGTTATTTTGCTCCACATTTCAAAGGTAGCCTGTTAATGATGAAGATTTTACGAAAATTGGCTTTAGCTTTGCCCCTGGTTCTAACTGGCTGTTCGGCTACCGCAGTGTTACCGCCAGCGCCACTAGCAAATGACCCGGGCTGTGCTGAGGTCATTGTGCGATTGCCTAACGAAACTGACGGTCAAGCCAAGAGAACTACTAACTCGCAGTCAACTGGAGCTTGGGGCTCTCCTGTTGCCATTACTTTGACCTGTGGATTAGAGCCAGTTATGGCAAGCACTCTGCCTTGTATAACTGCAGGAGATGTCGATTGGCTAGTTGATGACTCAGATCAGCCGAATTACACTTTCATTAGTTTTGGTAGGACACCTGCAACCGCAATAACCATAGATTCAACTAAATCTTCAGGAGCAAATGTCCTAGAGGATCTTGGCCAAGCTGTTCAGTTCACTAAACAGACTAAGAAGTGTTTGAACTAGTTGCGTTCGAAAGCTAACTGAATCAAGTTATCAATTAGCTCAGGGTAAGTTACCCCTGATGCTTGCCAACACTTTGGATACATAGAAATAGGTGTGAAGCCTGGCATTAGATTCAGTTCATTCACAAAGAAACCATCTTTGGTCAAGAAGAAATCTGCTCTAGCCAAGCCAAAACAGCCAAGAGCGTTGAAGGCTCTTCTGGCTAGTGAATGAAGTTCAAGGAGTTCATCGTCACTTAGTTCTGTCGGACAGATAAGCTCAGCTGCATCATTGCGATACTTAGCGTCAAAGTCATAGAACTCACCTGAGCGAATAACAATCTCTCCTGGAAGAGAGACTCGAGGAGCTCCCCCGCCTAGCTTTGAAAGAACAGCACACTCAATCTCACGACCAACTAAACCTTTTTCAACTGTTACTTTGCTATCTTGTGCAAAAGCAACTTCTAGTGCCTTTGCGAAGTCATTCATGTCTTTGACTTTAGAAACACCAATAGATGAACCTGCTCGAGCTGGCTTTACAAATAGAGGTAGTGAGCCTAGGTTTCTTACCTTCTCTAAGGCAGATTCTGGATCAGATAGCCAACCATCTTGAGTAATCACAACATGTGGTGTTACAGGTAGGCCTGCTGCAATGAACAATGCTTTGGAGAATTCCTTATCCATACCCGCAGCACTAGCAAACACACCGTTACCAACATACGGAAGGTTATGTAATTCTAGAAGGCCCTGCATGGTGCCATCTTCTCCGTTAGGTCCATGGAGAACTGGGAAGACAACATCAACATTTCCAAGAGATGTGAATCCTGTTGCATCCTGAACTTTTAGTTCTTTAGATCCACCGGTAGGCCAGATAACTGTTTTACCTTCAAATTCAACTACCGGAAGTTCACCTTCAGTGAGTGTCCATTTACTTGAATCATCAACTGCTGGAACAAAGATCCCCTCACGAGTGACACCAACAGGAATAACTTCATACTTATCTCTATCGATGGCTGAAAGCACTCCACCTGCTGTTGCGCAAGATATGGAGTGTTCGCTCGATGCTCCACCAAAAAGAATTACAACTCTTTGCTTAGCCATTACTCAGCCTCAGGTGCATCGTGGCCTTTAGTGAGCGATGGGCCGATGTCCTTAGGGCTCATCTTTCCTTCAATTACTAACTGAACCTGTTCAACAATAGGCATCTCAACATTCTTTTGAGCAGCTAGTCGAAGAATTGGGGCAACCGAAGTTAGACCTTCTGCTGTTTGAGACAAACGTTTTAGAACCTCACGCTTTGAATAACCCTTACCGAGCATTTCACCAGCTTTGTGGTTACGAGAAAGCGGGGATTCAGAGGTAGCAATTAGATCGCCGAGACCAGCAAGCCCAACCATAGTCTTCTTCTTGGCACCGAAGGCAACTGCAAATCTAGAGATTTCGGCTAAACCACGAGTCATGATTGACGCCTTGGTGTTCTGACCGTAACCAACTCCGTTGACGATACCGATGGCAACAGCTATGAGGTTCTTTAGGATTCCACCGAACTCGGTGCCAATAACGTCTTTGTTCGTAAATGTTGTGAAGTAAGAGTTAGTTGATGCTTGAGCAACTAGAGCAGCGTTCTCCTCTGATGTGCAGGCAGCCACGCAGGCTGCTGGCTGTTCACTGGCAATCTCTAGAGACAGGTTAGGTCCAGAAACAACACAGATTAGATCTTTGTCAATCTTGAGCACATCTTCGATAACTTCGCTCATGCGTAGGCTTGAGCCCTGCTCAACACCCTTCATGAGTGAAACTATGATTGCACCATCTTCAATGAACTTGCCCCACTCCTCCAAGTTGGTGCGAAGTGTCTGCGATGGCACAGCTATGTAAACCTGCTCTGCCCCTCTGAGAACTTCCTCAATGTTTGAAGAGGCAACTAGTTCTTTAGGTAGGTTGATGCCAGGCATATAATCACCGTTACGGTGTGTGCTGTTGATTTCTTCTGTTATCTCTTCACGACGAGACCAAAGCAAGACTTCGTTGCCAGCATCAACTAAGACTTTCGCAAATGTCGTTCCCCAGGAACCTGCACCGATGACAGCTATACGGGCCATGACTACTCGCCCTTTACTTTCTTCACAACGACCTTGCCACCTTTTACCTTGGCATGAGAAGGAAGTGGCTCTAAGCCTTGCGCCAGTCTTCTGTCATTTTCTGCTTTGATAACAAGGAACTTCTTGAAGTTACCGTGCTCTGGTAAACCGTGCTCAGAAGGAACAAATCTTTTGGCAGGAGCTTTCTCTCCTCTGAGATCTTCGACAAGTTTGGTGATTTCAACCATAACTTCATCACTAAGAGCCACAAGGTCATCAGTAGTTATCTTTTTGTCTCTGTAGGGAGAGATGTCGATTGGTTTACCAATAATCATGTTGACCTTGTGCCAAGGCTTGGGTCTAATATTTGAAGAATAGGTGTCCATGACCTTCTCAGTTCCCCACTGACCAAGAGGAACAATAGGAACTCCGGTTTCCAAAGCCAAGCGAACAGCGCCTGTTCTTGCTCTCATCGGCCACTGGTTTGGTTCTCTAGTTAGAGTGCCTTCAGGGAAGATACCAATGCAGTGACCTGCTCTTAGAACCTTGTAAGCAGATTCCATTGGGTCTTTATTACCGCGGCCTGATCTAAAAACTGGAATCTGGCCACAAGCTAACAAAACAGGACCAACGATAGGAGTCTTAAACAATCCCTCTTTGGCTAGAAAGTGTGGAGCACGTTTGAGTCTAAAGAACATCATGTATGCAACTGCGACCGCATCTAGTGTGGTTACGTGATTACCGGCTAAAACATAACCGCCAGTTTTAGGCAGATTTTCTTTTCCAGTCACCTTAATTCTGAACAGCAGCGCTACCCAAGGTCTCAGAAACCAGGCCAAGAGAAACATTTGCCAGGTTCGTTCAACACCCGGACGTAAGTCCGGCATCTTGATTGATTCAGCGCTCTTCTTAGCCATCTGTTACTCCGAGTAAGTGAACTGCGCACCTAGGGCAGTTAGCTTGTCTAGGAAGTGCTCGTATCCTCGAGAGATAAGTTGAACGTTGGAGACGTTAGATACACCTTCTGCTGCCAAGGCAGCAACAATGTGGCTGAAACCACCGCGAAGATCAGGAACCCTAATATCTGCTCCGTGCAACTTAGTTGGACCAGATATCACGGCAGAGTGGTTGAAGTTTCTTTGACCAAAACGACATGGGTTACCACCAAGACATTCACGATAAATCTGTATCTGAGCACCCATCTGAACTAGCGCTTCTGTGAAACCAAATCTGTTTTCATAAACTGTTTCGTGCACAATAGATAAACCCGTTGCTTGAGTTAGAGCAACAACTAAAGGTTGCTGCCAGTCAGTCATAAAGCCAGGGTGAACATCTGTTTCAATAACTACTGGCTGTAATTGACCACCTGGGTGAGAGAAACGAATACCGTCGTCTTCAATAACGAAAGCACCACCAATTTTTCTAAATACGTTTAGGAAAGTTGTCATCTCTTGTTGACGAGCACCACCTACCATAATCTCGCCACCGGTAGCTAAAGCTGCTGCCGCCCATGATGCTGCTTCGTTTCTATCAAAGAGAGCGCGATGTGAATAGCCGTTTAAACTTGCAACCCCTTCAATACGAATAACCCGATCGGTATCAACAGAGATGATGGCACCCATCTTCTGCAAGATAGCAATCAGGTCCATGATCTCTGGCTCAACTGCGGCACCAGATAGTTCAGTAAGACCTTCAGCTTTGGTTGCTGTCAGCAGCACTTGCTCGGTGGCACCAACGCTTGGATAAGGCAGAGAAATCTTTGCACCCTTCAATCCGTTAGGTGCTGACATCCGGGTTCCATTTGGTAGTTTCTCAATTACTGCACCAAAGTTACGCAAAACTTCTAAGTGGTAATCCACTGGACGATCACCGATGTGACAGCCACCAAGATCTGGAATGAAAGCTTCACCTAGCTGGTGAAGTAGTGGGCCACAAAACAAAATAGGGATTCTGGAAGATCCGGCGTGAGCATCAATATCAACCATGCGAGCAGATTTGACATTGGTTGGATCTAGCTTCATCACTCCGTCATCGCTGAAATCGATTGACACACCGTGAAGTTCTAGGAGTCTCTGAACAACTTCAACATCGCTGATCTTAGGGACGTCTCTTAGCTCGCTAGCGGTATCGCCCAGTAGAGCTGCCACCATAGCTTTAGTCACAAGGTTCTTAGCACCGCTAAGCTCAACTCTTCCGTTGAGCGGCTTGCCACCTTGTATCTGTATCTGACTCATTTAGCTCCTAGTGCTTCGCAGGTAGTGTCTTGGGCATCCAATTAGGTCTTCTTGCTTCAAAGTCGGTTATCGAACTCTCATCTCTAAGGGTAAGACCGATGTCGTCAAGACCTTCTAATAAACGCCAGCGTGTGTATTCATCAATTGAGAACTTAACAGTCAAATCCCCTAAAGTAGCGGTTCTTTGAACTAAATCGATGGTTATTTCTACCCCTGGGTTTGCAAGAATTGCATCCCACAGCTTCTGCGTATCTTCATCAGTAATTTCCCCGGCAATAAGCCCCTGCTTACCTGAGTTTCCTTTGAAGATATCTGCAAACTTGGAAGAGAGCACAGCTTTGAAACCATAATCGCGCAAAGCCCAGACCGCATGCTCACGAGATGAACCGGTACCAAAATCAGGACCAGCAATCAAAACAGATCCGTGCTTATATGCAGGGTCGTTCAAAACAAATTCAGGGTCATTACGCCAAGAAGCAAACAACGCATCTTCGAAACCAGTTTTTGTAATTCGTTTTAAATAAACAGCTGGGATGATCTGGTCGGTATCAACATTAGATCTTCTAAGTGGAACAGCGATACCACTAAAGGTAGTGAACTTCTCCATCAGTTCTCCTCCAAATCAGCAGGAGCAGAGAGTGTGCCACGAATGGCAGTTGCTGCAGCCACCAAAGGCGAAACTAGATGTGTTCTAGCTCCCTTTCCTTGACGACCTTCAAAGTTTCTATTTGAGGTAGATGCTGCTCGCTCCCCTGGCGCTAACTGGTCTGGGTTCATACCAAGACACATTGAACAGCCAGCGAATCTCCACTCAGCACCAAAGTCTAAAAAGATTTTGTCTAAGCCTTCGTGCTCAGCCTCTAAACGAACTCGAGCACTACCAGGAACTACCAGCATTCGAATATTCTCAGCTTTGGTTTTTCCCTTAAGAATCTCGGCTGCTGCTCGCAAATCTTCAATTCTTGAATTAGTACACGAACCCAGGAACACAGTGTCAACCTTGATGTCTTTCATCTTGGTTCCAGCAACTAGATCCATATATTCAAGAGCTCTAACCGCGGCAGCTTTTTCATTCGGGTCAGTAAATGATTCAGGGAAAGGAACAACATCGTTTAGTGAAACACCTTGGCCTGGGTTAGTTCCCCAAGTTACAAATGGATCTAGGGTGTTTGCATCCAAGAAAACTTGTGCATCAAAAACTGCATTTTCATCGGTAGCCAGAGAATCCCAATACTTGATTGCTTCATCCCAGTCTTTACCAACAGGTGCATGAACTCTTCCCTTGAGGTAGTCATAGGTAGTCTGATCGGGAGCAACCATTCCAGCTCTTGCTCCAGCTTCGATAGACATATTGCAAATAGTCATTCGAGCTTCCATGGACAAATCTCTAATTGCAGATCCGCGGTATTCCAGAACATAACCTTGACCACCGCCGGTACCTATCTTGGCAATAACAGCCAAGATGATGTCTTTAGAGGTAACTCCCGCTCTTAGGGTGCCCTCGACATTGATAGCCATGGTCTTGAAAGGTTTCAAAGGCAACGTCTGGGTTGCTAGCACGTGCTCAACTTCACTGGTACCAATACCTAGCGCTAAAGCTCCAAAAGCTCCGTGGGTGGAAGTGTGTGAGTCACCGCAAACAACTGTGATGCCAGGCATGGTTAGCCCAAGCTGAGGCCCAACCACGTGCACGATGCCCTGCTCGATATCTCCAAGTGAGTGAATACGAATACCGAACTCTTTAGCGTTATGACGTAAAGCCTCAATCTGAGTTCTGCTGGTTGGGTCAGCAATTGGCTTATCGATATCGATGGTTGGGGTGTTGTGGTCTTCGGTGGCAATAGTTAGATCTGGTCTTCGGACTTGTCTACCCGCCAACCTAAGACCATCAAAAGCCTGAGGGCTGGTTACCTCATGTAAAAGGTGGAGGTCAATGAACAATAAATCAGGTGCGCCGTTTTCGCCCTTGACCACGACGTGGTCATTCCACACCTTTTCGGCGAGAGTAAGGTTCGTTTTAGTCAATGTGACACCTTCAATACGGCTGAACTAGAAGTTTACCAGCGTGGGCTAGATTGACTAAGTGAGTGAAATAGAGCAAATCCAGCGCAGAACCATCAAAGTCCTAGCTTTAGGGCAGGTTCTAGGCGGATTTGGGCTAGGTTCAGTGCTCTCGATTGGCTCACTGCTAGCTAAAGACCTAAGCGGATCTGAGGCTTGGGCGGGCTCTGCAGCCACATTTAGCACCCTTGGTTCTGCCATTTGGGCTATTCCGCTAGCCAGATTGGCTTATGCCAGAGGTAGAAGAATTTCCCTTGCCATGGGTGCAGGCTTTGCAATCACGGGAGCTATCACGGTAATCAATGCGGCAGGACTCAGATCCTTCCCGCTACTACTTCTAGGGATCTTCCTTCTAGGTGCAGGATCTGCTACCTCCCTGCAGGCTAGATTTGCTGCAACTGATATCCCATCAGTTGGTAAAACCGGACGTTCGATTGGACTGGTAGTTTGGGCAACAACTGTTGGAGCTGTTACAGGCCCTAACCTATTTGGTCCAGGTGAAGAATTGGGAAGAGCGCTAGGGCTAGCTCCCTTAGCAGGCCCCTTCTTGTTTACTGTGGCAGCTCAAACCTGTTCAACCCTGGTGTTCTGGTTTGGTCTAAGACCTGACCCATTGAAATATGTTCAAGAACTTCAAAAAGATGCGGCTAAGCGAAACCATAAGATTTCTTTCAAGTCAGCTATTGCTACTCTCAAGCAATACAGCGTAGCCAGATTCGCTGTTATCAGCATTGCCCTCTCACACATGGTTATGGTTTCAGTGATGGCAATGACCCCGGTACATCTGCAACACATGGGTTATGACATTGTTGTGGTTGGTTTCACAATTAGCCTGCACATCGCCGGTATGTATGCACTATCTCCAGTAATGGGATATTTAGCCGACAAGCTGGGCAAGATTCAAACTATATTTATCGGTCAAGCACTATTCGTTGCAGCACTTATGTTCGCTGGTTTAGGTCACGCCGATCGTTTGATGGTAACCATTGGTCTTACCCTTCTGGGACTGGGCTGGTCAGCATCAACAGTTGCTGGTTCTGCACTGCTCTCCGCAACTTTGCCAGCTGAAGAGAAAACTAATGTTCAAGGTCTAAGCGATTCTCTTATGAACCTAAGTGGCGCATTTGGTGGTGCTATTGCAGGATTACTCTTAGCAAGCTTTCACTTTGAAGGACTCAATGCAATTGCACTGGTACCGGTATCAGTGGTTAGCGTTCTTATCTTTGCTATTTCAAGAAAAAACAAATTAGCGAATAGATAGAAGTTCATCCCAGGTTGGTCCGCAACAGCCACCTTCTTTTTGAATGGAAAATTCTGCAGCACGACAAGCTAGCTCTAAGGACTCCTGCAAACCATTGCCCGCAGCTAAAGCTGCAATAAATGCTCCGGTGTGCACATCTCCAGCACCATTGGTATCCACCACCGGAACTCTTCGGCCCGGCGCAACAGCTACTATCTTTCCTTGGTGATGCAACTCGGCACCCTGCGAACCTTTGCGAAGTAACAGCCAGCACTGCGCTGAGACAAATGCGGCTAGTCTCTCCGCTTCACTTTGATTACATGAAATCAAAGAAGCGTTCTGCCCCAACCAAGTTAAAACCTCATCGCTTAGATCTGCTGTAGTGGGGCCTGGATCAAAGACTATTTTGCTCTTGATTAGTCCACTTGCAAAAAGTTCCTCAAAAGCGGTCTTAGAGGTTGGATAAACCAACTCATAGCCATAGACAATAAGCCAAGAATCTTCCGAGTAATCGTACTGTTTGAGTTCTTCAAAGCTTCTAATACCTTCAGCCCCGCTTTGAGTAACAAAGCTCCGTTGACCATTAGGTTCCACCAAGGTAATACAAAGTCCTGAATCGCCAGTTGAGTAATCCTCTACCCCTAAAGCAGCAACATTTTCTCTAGCCATGGCTTCACGGATCATATCTGCCCTAGGGCCTTTACCTAGAGGCGTGCAGTGGCCAACATTCATTCCCAAACGACTAGCCGTGGCTTCTAGGTTTAGTGCTCCACCAACTCGACTAAACGACCTCGTAGCCAGCACATCTCCGCCTGGTGTTGGGAGATGTGGGACATAGGTGACCTGGTCCACTAGCCCACTGGCTAAAGACAGGATGCGTTCTGGGCGGAATTTATCTAACTGCATTAGTACTAGCCTAGCCTTCGCCTAAAGCCTTAAACCAAAAACGCCTCCAAGAAGTATTTTCTCGAAGGCGATAATTGTGACCCCAGCGGGATTCGAACCCGCGCTACTGCCGTGAGAGGGCAGCGTCCTAGGCCGCTAAACGATGGGGCCGAAGAGCAACTTCTCTATTATGCCAGAGTCTTGAAGCCCATGCCAGATGGCAGTGATCTAGGCCATGACATTCAGGGCTTTTGGTGAGACTACGCAGGTTACTGGAGCTGCCCCTACGTGTTCTCCATCTGAATAGGCTGGCATACCTGGTGAGTGCAGTTCGAGGCTGTCAACTCTAATAATCTCAACAGCAGGATGCCCCACATGGCCGCCATAGTAAACCTTTGGAAAAAGTTTGATTAGTTCAATGCGGCTAATGGCATTGAGGATAAAGAGATCTAGCTTGCCGTCATCGACTTTAGCCTCTGGGGTAATCAACAATCCGCCACCGTAGGAAGGTGAGTTAGAAACTGTGCAGAGAATGGCCTCAAACACTCGCTCAACTCCATCCACCACAGCACGATAAGGAATTGGCTTGAATGCTGCTAACTCGCGATACATAGCAAAACGATATTTAATTGGTCCGGTAATCCACTTCCATTTATTAGCTCGTGCATTACATAACGCATCGAAACCAGCGCTAACTGCACCGAATGAGTAGAAGGTTCTATCGTGTGAGCGTGACTCAATCAAATCTACTTTGCGGGTCTTGCCAATCTTGGCTACCAGTGCTGCAACACCCTCCACAACATTATGGATAGGTAACCCGAGTGCTCTTGCAGAATCATTTCCTGTTCCAGCAGCAATCAGTCCAACCGGAATATTGCTCTTCACTACTGCATTGACTCCAAGGTGAAACATGCCATCGCCACCGACAACAACTAAACCATCGATAAGTTTTTTCTCAACGGCTTCTTTGGCATTTTTAGCAGCAGCCACGAAACTTTCAGCAGAAAGATCAATGATGTCAATCGCGTGCTTAGCAAATTCTGCCAAAGCTTGTTCCCCAAAACCTTTACCCTTACCTCGACCCGAGGTTGGGTTGATAACTATTCCTAAAGTGGTCATTTCAACTTTCCGGCCGAATAAGCATTGAATGATACAAAGAGCACCGATAGCGACCCTAGCAGTGCGGCTATGGAGGGGGCGGCAACAAATTGCAAAGGTGACACAATCGCAACAAAGGAAACTAAAGATAAAACACCGTAACTAAGACCAAAGCCCAGCCCCAGATTGATTTTCTTTCTCAAACTGACACTTATGACCACAACTTTAGCAGCCAGTTCAGGATCACCGCCTTTGACTAGAACATCAAAGCTCTCATTCAACTCTGCAGATTCATCCACTAAAGCAATACTGAGATCAGCATCTTGAAGTATCGCGGCCTCAGTTTCTGGGTCGGCGATCACACCGATAGCAGCACCTTTGGCTTTCTCAGCAGAGATAAAAGCTGCTTTTCTTTGCGGTGATAATTCGGCATACACCTCAGAAACTGCTAAATCTTTGGCTTTGTTTTGGGTGGTGCCATCTGAGTCTCCAGTGATAATGCCAACTCGAATTCTCTCCCGAGCAACCGTGTATACAGCTTGAACAGAAGTTGGCTTCACGATATCGGTGAACCTTATTAGCCCCTCCAAGTGTCCGTTCACAACAACACAGATAACCGAGTAACCATTCTTTGTGCTTTCATCGGCATAAATCAACTCTTGAACTTCCATTCGGATGTTTCTTTGAATCAGTAGTGCCGACGATCCAATCAAGACTTCACTACCTCCCACGCTACCTTGGACTCCGTAGCCAGGAATTTCAATAAAGTTCTTAGGCTTTGTAACTTTTAGGTTCAACTTATGTGCCGAGTTTGCAATTGCCTTGGCAAAAGCATGATTTGATAGCGATTCACAGCTGGCAGCTAAGGCCAATAACTTGTTCTCGTCCTTGATGATTGAATTAGTAGCTAACCGAATCTGATTCACTTCTGTAGGCAGGCTAGTCAAGATTCCACCCTTGGTAAATAAAACCAGTGACAATTTTGCAGCTCTCTCAAAAGCAGATATGTTTCTGATTTCAATTCCTGAATCAGCAGCTGATTTTAGAGCCCTTGAAAGCGCGACCGGTAAAATCATGGAAATTGTTTGACTATAGCTAAGAAGCAAAATAGTGCCGAAAACTATCAAACCTGAACTTAGATCACTTTCATTTCCCAAGTGTAAGCCGGCTCCAGCCAAAGCCATAACTAAGGCAAATGCTGGCCAGTATTTTGCCACCTGTCCGGCAAGAAGTTCTAACTTGGATTTCTCGTTTTCAGGAGCAGAAATAATATCTGGAATTTCATTGAATTCGACTGGTTCTCTAACCAACCTATTCAGCCTAAAGATAAACAACGAGGTCAGGCACGTAAGGGTAAGCACAATACCGAACTGCAACCAAAGCTCAGGATTCAAAATAGAGGCAACCAACAGCGCTAAGACCGCTAATGCGCTGACCCCTGCCTGGCCAAGGTTTCTGGTTTGGCGAACTGGATTATTAGTCTCTGTCTCGGTGTTCATAGCCTTACAAGGTTACCTGAGCGACTAGGGTCTAAGCATGAAGATAACAAAGCAAGGACATGCCTGCCTAATCTTTGAAGAGCAGGGTAAGAAACTAGTGCTAGATCCAGGTTCATACACAACCCCACTAGAGGGGCTCACCGATGTGGGTGCAGTAGTGATAACCCATGCTCACGATGACCACTGCTTTGAAGCCCAACTCGACAGGCTTGTGGCAACCAACCCCGGTCTAATGATTTTTGGTCCGCCTCAGGTCCAAACCCGTCTAGCCAAATACAACACCACCGCCGTCTACCATGGTGATCACTACCCAGTTGGGCCATTCACAATCGAATTCATGGGTGACCTGCATGCGGAAGTTCACCACAGCATTCCAGTTATCGAAAATAGAGCAGTACTTATCAACGACAGAGTCTTCTATCCAGGAGACTCATTCACACTGCCGGATAGAGAAGTTGAATTACTAGCCGTGCCAACTAGTGCTCCATGGCTCAAGATTGGAGAAGTAATGGATTTCGTATCAGCGATCAAGCACAAAAAATCCATAGCTACCCATAACGCCTTGCTAAGCGATTTCGGTCATGCCCTAAATAACAGCAGGGTGAAACAACTAACCGAGGCTCAAGGTGGAGAATTCACCTACTTACTAAACGGCGAATCTATAGAGATCTAGTGTTCCTTTTCCTGCAATTGCTTCGCTCTTGCAGAGATGAGTAACTTCAAGGTCTTATCAGTAACTCTTTCATCCCAAGCGAATCTAATCGCTGACTTATCTAGATCGCCCTGAGTCAAAGAGTCAGCAATGGTTTCTCCCAGCGAGCCACTCAAGAGATAGATGGAATAGAAGTTCTTCCAAGCTGCAAAGGCTAGAAAGTTCTTACCCTTCACTCGGATAGTAGGGAGCTGATAGCTGATGATCAGCTCAGGCTCGGCTTTAGCTAGCCTGAGCATTCGATCCCTTAGTTCAATAAGCACCTTGGCTTGATTAGGGTCAAGTAGTTCAAAGTAAAGCTGAGCCTCATGACGCTCTAGTTTCCGCATAGCCCTATTAAAGCAAAACAGTCAGACCTTTTAGTCTGACTGTCAAAGCTGGGGTACCAGGACTCGAACCTAGAACAAATGAACCAGAATCACTCGTGTTGCCAATTACACCATACCCCAAGGGATTTGCTTCGAGCTTTCGCTCGACTCCCCATTCTACCTAGGACTATAAACCTTGAGCAAACAGGCTCAAACGAGCAAGGCTTTCGGCCTTACCCAAGATCTCCATGGATTCAAATAGGGGTGGTGAGATTCGCTTACCTGAGATAGCGGTTCTCAATGGCCCAAATGCGTTTCTTGGCTTCTGAGCCATCTCTTCAATGAGTTTCTGATTCAAAACCTCTTGAATCTTGGCTGTCTCAAACTCTTCCAGACCCTCGAGAACAGAGATAGCTGCCTCAGTGATTTCCTTACTGTTATCTGGCAAACCAGCCTTAGCATCTTCCTCAATCTCAATCGATTCAGCTCTCACAAACAGGAACGAAAGCATGGGAACAGCTTCACTAAGCACAACAATGCGCTCCTGAATCAACGGAGCAGCTTTAGTAAGAATCTCTAACTCTGCATCACTAACAGTTGAACCTAGAACACCTGCTGATTGTAGATACGGGATTACTCGCTGAGTAAAATCCTCAAGTGATAGAAGTCTTAGATGGCTTGCATTGATTGAATCTGCCTTCTTCTGATCAAATCGAGCAGGGTTAGGGTTCACATCCTTCACATCAAATGCTTGAACCATCTCTTCTAGCGAGAAGACATCTCTATCTGCGCTAATGCTCCAACCCAGAAGAGAAAGGTAGTTCAACAAACCTTCTGGAATGAAACCACGGTCTCTGTGATGGAACAGGTTAGATTCGGGATCTCGCTTAGAGAGCTTCTTATTTCCTTCACCCATAACAAAAGGAAGGTGACCGAACTGTGGAATGAATTTAGTAATACCTGCTTCATACATCGCGTTATACAAAGCAATCTGTCTTGGAGTTGAAGACAATAGGTCTTCACCTCTAAGCACGTGGGTGATACCCATAAGAGCATCATCGACAGGGTTTACCAAAGTATAAAGAGGTTGACCATTAGGTCTCACCACAACAAAGTCAGGGAACGAACCTGTTGGGAAAGTAATCTCTCCTCTAACCAGGTCATTGAAAGTGATATCAACATCAGGAACACGAAGTCGTAGAGCTGGTGCCCTACCTTCTGCCTTATAAGCGGCCTTTTGTTCTTCAGATAGATCTCTTTCAGAGTTGTCATAACCTAGCTGAGTAGCTCTGCCGTTAGCTTTGTTTCTCTCATCAATCTCTTCACCGGTTAGGAAGCTCTCATAGATGTGACCAGAAGCCTTTAGCTTCTCAATGACTTCCAGATAGATCTCTGTTCGTTCAGACTGTCTATATGGCTCGTTAGGTCCCCCAACACCAACACCCTCATCCCAGTTCAAACCTAGCCAGCGAAGCCCATCAAGAATCATTTCAAATGATTCTTCGCTGTCTCTTTCGGCATCAGTATCTTCAATACGGAAGACAAAGGTTCCACCGGTGTGACGAGCATAAGCCCAGTTAAACAGTGCTGTTCTAACTAGCCCTACGTGAGGAGTGCCTGTAGGAGAAGGACAGAAACGAACTCTGACATCAGATCCAGAGGCGTCAGTAAAGGGTGCGGTGATTAGGTTTGTCATGGCTAAAACAAGAATAGCCCAAAGCCTGCGCTACTTGCTTCGAGAATATTTCTACCTGCCCTAAGAACTGGATTTCAAGCGAAGAAATTTGAGCGGAACAAATAGCGCGAGGACCATGTACTGGAGGTTGTAATAAGAAATTCCTGAAAAATAGAGATTGAAGTATGTAGGGCCGCTGTTTCCAAGCAAAATGGAATTTATGAGACTTAGGACCGAGGTAGTCGTGAAAACAAATACCCAATTCAGAAACCATAAATTTTTAGAGCTTTGAATAGCGAATATTCGACCATAAATTACGGCGATCCAAAAAATAACCCAAAAACAGTATGTCACCCACTCAAAAAGTTCAGGTGCGGTAGCGTAACCTGAATCGTATCCGTAACGGTGAAAATCAAAAATTAAGTCCAAAGGTAAGAACCTGAATTCTCTGTCACTAGGTGACAAAAGAGTAGCCACAACGTAAAAAATCTCAACCAGGACAACACTGAAAATTACATAAATTCCAATAGAGGCAACCAGTCGACCGAAGGTTGAGTTGGCAAACCTGAGCGCAACTTTCAACGGTTCGATCCAGGCACGCTCTTATACAGGCCACTACAGAAAAGTTGTGTCTTTCCGGTTTTATCAAGGCAATTCATCGAATAAGTCGGAGATTGCAACAAGGCAGTCCAGCTCACCTCATCGCTATCTTTCAAATAAAGCTCATGATTCGGTGCCCGCCTATACTCATTAGTCACCGTATAGGCACCAGATCTTGCAATCCACACATCCGTGGCATACCAAATAGGAAACGTAACTGCAGGACTGCACATCGGATTAGTAACGGAGTGATCTAATGTGTAATGTGTAAGCGTTGAGGACGTGCTCTTCTGAATAAGAACCATACCTTCATTGGTTGCGGTAGCAGTGTTTTCGGAGCTTAATATTGGTAACCCATTGTTTGCCATTTTGTATCTTTTTGTAGGGCCAACAGTTCTTGAATATGTAAGTGCACCGCTTTGAGTCCAATCAACTGTCACTTGAAAACGTGTCTTAAACGAAGAACTGTTAGGGTCAAAACCCCTACCGTCCCCAGCAAAAAGATAATCCTCGCCATCATCAGGAGTGCAGCCTCGATCAGGCGCACCCAGATAATTATCTGGAATGAAAGTCTGATACCTTAGGTAAGTCTTTGCGGCCTGGCCTGATGCACTTGCCATTTGCGGGGCAAATATCGAAATCGCCTGCTCCGGACTACCCAGCCTTAAGGATGTTACGTATTCCTGAAAACGAGGGAGGGAGCCTCCAGTTTCTTCCTCTGGCTCAAATGAAATCTCCCTAATCGCTTCGAACTTATACTCGCCCTGCGAGTCACCTGAAGGCACGGTGTGGAATACGTCTCCATTTGAAGATCCCTCTATTCGAAAGTTATTTGGACCGGTGACCTGAACTCTAACGCCTGGCAGTTCCGATGACCACTGAAAATGTAAGTCTCCGTACTTTGAATAAGCGGAAACAGATATCCAAGAATTACTCTTTTGATCTCTGAATTCTACTTCCGATGCACTTCCTCTTATTGGGACATTCATGTTCATGAGAATCCCAGAGACCCCCAGTGCTGCTATGACTCTAACTAAAGCTTTGCTTTTCGAATTCATCATTTTGCCTTTCCTCCAGAACCTTATTCTATACATTGAATAGTATTATTCTATACATTGAATAAGGGTTGTCAAGGTCAATTCTCTACTTCTGTTACCCGCGCTTCTCTGGACCAAAGCATGAAGAAGTTCAACAGCGATGCCAATAAGATACCGAAGCTGAGCCAACCTTCAACAAATTTGTCCTCGGTCGAGACAGCAATCACGAAGGAACCTAACACGATTGTGTAGAAGCCGATAATTGCCATGGACGCGTTACTGGACTGCGAAGTTCGCCGCATAAAAAGATTTACAGCTGTAACAAGCAGGAATAATGCGCCTGTACCCGCAGACACCGCTATAAGTATGAATAAAGAAGTTGAGCTCTTTCCAAAAAGTAGAATATGTCTAAACAAGCCAAACCCTGAAACATCTGCAAACAATAGAAGTGTGAGTATGAGTCTTGCACCTAGAAATGCCCTTGATAGAAGGCCAAATGGCAATGGCAAATAAAAAGTGATCAGGGCGAACATCGCCACAGTCGCTATGAATGTCGGTAATTGGGCGGACACGGATGCAAGAAAGGCAACGATTATCCGGAGATGAGTGACTGCCCAAATCTGAACTGCGAGCTGTTTTCCGAATGCTAGAAAGAGTTCAAAGCTTCCAAGCTGAAGATTCAAAGCCTCTTGACGTGTGGACAGATAGTCTTCTTTTATATCTGCGAAAGCTTTTGCCATTTGACTCATTTAGCTACCCGCGGAGCTATAGGGTCTAGTCTTATACCTCTCAAAGAAGGCACAGCCTGTTTCTTTGCAGCGATAAGTTCACTTGCCCGCACTTCCCCATCCTCGGTCAACTCCCAGAGCCTTCTTCTAGGGCCTTTGTGTTTTTGGTTGACTTCCCAACTACTTCGAATCCAACCAAAGGTTTCAAGCCTCGCCAATATCGGGTAAACAGTTCCTGTTTTCAGTCCAGTCTGTCGCACTAATTCCAATCCCCAAACCTTGGATTTTGCTTCCAGAAGTGCAGCCAAAATTTCAAGAGTGGGGCGAGTGACTCTGATAGGTTCTTGCTTCATATACTCAATCCTTAGGTTTAGCTGACAGGGTTTGTAAGAGTCCCGATACCTTCAATGGTTACTTCAACGGATTGGCCAGACTCTATTTGTCCGATACCAGCTGGAGTTCCAGTGAGGATTACATCTCCTGGAAGTAAGGTCATTGTTTGAGATACATGCTCGATAATCTTAGGCACCCTATGAATCAGCATGTCTATGGATGCGTGCTGTCTTAGTTCCCCATCAACTCGTGTCTCAAGCATCTGCCCATCAACTACGAACTCTGTTTCAACCCACGGTCCTAGTGGGCAGAAGGTGTCAAAGCTCTTAGCTCTGGTCCACTGAACATCTTTGTCTTGGATATCTCTTGCTGTCACATCGTTGGCGATAGTAAAGCCCCAAACATAATCCAGTGCTTTGTCTTCAGATACGTCTTTAGCAACTTGGCCTATGACTATGGCAAGTTCACCTTCGTGATCTACTCGCTCCGATACCTTGGGTAGCACAATTGCTTCGCCTGGACCGATGACTGTGGTAAGAGGTTTGATAAAGATCAGCGGTTCTGGTGGTAAATCTCCGCCCATCTCAGCTGCGTGATCTGCATAGTTCTTACCAATACAAATTATCTTGCTGGTTGGAAGAACTGGAGGTAGTAGTTGAACATCCTTTAGAGGAACTCTCTCCCCCGTTGTTTCATAGCCTTGGAATATTGGATGACCTCTAAAGACAACTACTTCAGGACCATCGACTACACCCCAAGAAACCTTGTCTTGGACTATGAACTTAGCAATTCTCATTAGCTGAGTTTTACTAACCAGTTGTGACGGTCTTCAATCAAACCGTATTGAATTCCAGTCAGCTCTTCACGAAGTGAAGTTGTAAGAACACCTGGTTCTGGGTTCTCAGGGCCAATGTTGCCTTCTTTGGACTTGAACTGACCCACTGGAGTAATAACAGCAGCAGTGCCACAAGCAAAGACTTCAGTGATCTCACCTGAGTTATAGCCTTCACGAATCTCATCCAAAGTAACTGCTCGTTCTTCAACAGAAATGTTTCTGTCTCTTAGTAGCTGAATGATTGAGTCTCTGGTGATGCCTCTAAGGATGGTGCCATCAAGAGATGGGGTTACTACGTGACCATCTTTGTATACGAAGAACACGTTCATGCCACCAAGTTCCTCGATGTATGTGTGAGTCTCAGCATCGAGGAATAGCACCTGTGAACAACCGTTCTCGTAGCCTTCACCTTGAGCTAGCAAGCTAGCTGCGTAGTTTCCACCGGTCTTAGCTTCACCTGTGCCATAGCGTCCTGCTCTAGCTGAATCTAAAGCAATCCAGATCGATACTGGCTTTAGCCCACCTGTGAAGTAAGGACCAACCGGAGATGCGATTACTCTGTACTCAGCTCGGTGAGCTGCTCTAACACCAAGGAAGTTCTCGGCTGCTATTTCAAAAGGTCTAAAGTAAAGAGTTTTTTCATTTACTGGCTTTGGCACCCATGCACCATCTACTGAGATAAGTGCTCTTAGGCTTTCAACGAATACATCGATAGGTAGTTCAGGTAGGGCCATACGGTGAGCAGATTTTTGTAATCTCTCACCATTGCGGTGTGGTCTAAAAGTGTGGATAGAACCGTCTTGATGTCTATATGCCTTTATACCCTCAAAGATCTCTTGACCGTAGTGCAATACAGCACTTGAAGGGTCCATCATGATTGGGCCATATGGCTCTACTCGAGCATTCTGCCAACCATCTTCTCTTGTCCACTCAATGATTACCTGGTGATCTGTGAAGTTCACACCAAAGGCAGGGTTTTCAAGTAATGCCTCACGCTGATCATCTGGCATTGGCTTATCAGATTTGATGATCTTGAATTCCATGAGCTTCTCTTTCTAAAGTTGAGCGAAAATACTTTGAGCAATCTCAGCGGTAGTTCTCTTGCTATCGCCCCTTGAAGCTAAATCAATTGCGACAGCTCTTTCGATTCTGGCTGCAGCAACCGGGTTACCTAGGTGATCAAGCAGCAATGCAGCAGATAAAACAGCAGCTGTTGGATCAGCTAGCCCTTTACCTGCAATATCTGGAGCTGATCCATGAACAGGTTCAAACATTGAAGGGAATGCACCGGTTGGGTTGATATTTCCTGAAGCCGCAATACCAATACCTCCACCGATAGCAGCAGCAAGGTCAGTCAAGATATCACCAAAGAGGTTATCGGTGACAATCACATCAAAACGTTCTGGGTCAGTAACCATGTAAATAGTTGCTGCATCAACGTGTTGGTAATCAACGCTTACCGCAGGGAACTCTTGAGCAATCTCATTTACAGTTCGCTGCCATAACCAACCAGCATTTACTAGAACGTTGTGTTTGTGAACAAGGGTTAGCTTCTTACGCTCTCTGTTAGCGGCTAGTTCAAATGCGTATCGAACTGTTCTTTCAACACCAAATCTTGTGTTCACCGATGTTTCGTTGGCAACTTCGTTTTCTGTGCCAACTCTGATAGCTCCACCATTACCCACATAGGCACCTTCGGTGCCTTCACGAACAACAACAAAATCGATGTTGCCAGGTTCTGCCAATGGGCTAATGACTCCTGGGTATAACTTGGTTGGGCGAAGGTTGATGAAGTGATCAAAAGTGAATCTAAGTTTTAGTAATAATCCACGCTCTAGAACACCAGATGGAACACTCGGATCACCAATAGCACCTAGCAAAAGAGCGTCGTGAGATTTCAGATTGTCTAGGTCTTTATCGGTAAGAATTTCACCGGTAGCAAGATATCTCTTTGCTCCTAAGTCATATTCGGTGATTACATACTCAACACCTGAGCCACGGGTAGCTAGGTTCATAGCCTCCAGCGCTACCGCAGTTACTTCAGGGCCAATGCCATCGCCACCAATGACACCTATGTTGATTTGCTTAGACACTAGAGAACTTTCCTACTCGTTTTATACAACTTTACTTGAGCAAGCCAGGTTCTAGAGCGGTCGCTTGGCCAATAAAACTAAGGTAACCGAAGGCTTCAAGCCTTCCTTGGTCTGGATTTGACCATCTCGGTTCTCTAAGACCTCAATTACAAGCCCTGTGCCTTGGAGAGCTGCTGTCATGCTTGCAACGCTTGGGCGATCACTGGGCCCACCAAAGCTGCCCTCTTGATTGTCTCTGGAGTGCCAGACCCCAACAAGATTTCCACCAGGAGCAACATGTTGAGAGATACGTCTAATCGCTTCCGCTAGATCCTTTTCTGGTATCTGCATGTATGCCACTACTGCAAGATCTACGGGAGTTAGCTTTGGGACAAAGGTAAGTGCATCGGCACATGTGGCCAGGGCGTTGTCTTCAACTCCCTCTTCTTTGGCAAACTGAAGGTACTTATCTAAAGCAATCTGGGAGAAATCAATGTTCTCAACCTGCCAGCCTCGTTTAGCTAGCCAAACGCTATTTCTACCTTCACCACCGGCTAGGTCAATTGCTTTCTTATTTGTGCCATCAAGGTCTTTGCAGAACTCGACTACAAACCTGTTTTCAATTTTGGTGTAAATAAACTCTTCAGTTGAATACTTTTGATCCCAGGCATTGGAATCCACTAGCCAGTAACCTCAAGTGGAAGAACAGCCTTAGCATCTTCCAAAGTGCCTAGGTTTACAACATTTGGATATCCCAAACCATTCATGTCTGCAACCGCTTCACCAGCCTGTTCAGCGGTTTCGCCGTAAACATAGAAGGTGCCTTCTTTTTTGATTGCCACAACAGTCACAATGAAATCTCCAAGAGAATAGTCGATGTTGACTGCCCCAGAAATGTGTGCATCGTTGAAAGCTTCAGCGGTTCTGGTGTCGATAATCGCTGTGACATTGTCCATGCTCAATTTAGATGATCCGCATGCACTCAAAGTTCCGACTAATACAACTGCCACTAGAGCAGCCAAAGAGACCTGTAGTTTCTTCATTTCAACCCTTTCAAGTTCTTAGCTTCAAGAATAACTCAACATCTTTTAGTTACGATAGAGAAAAGACAGGAGCCCCGATGGCAACCGAAGTAACCCTTGATGAGCTAGCCGATGTTATTGACCGAGGCGGTTTTGTCCTTGACGTTCGAGAAGACCACGAGTGGCAAGAAGGTCATGTTCCTAATGCCCACCACATTCCTATGAATGATGTGGCAGAGAATCTAGACAAGCTAGATGATGGAGCCAGAATCTTCATCATCTGCCGCTCAGGCGGAAGATCGATGACTGTAGCGAACTATCTAGAATCCCAAGGCTACGACGTGGTTTCTGTAGCAGGTGGAACAGATGGCTGGGCTAATTCAGGCCGAGACCTGTCTTTTGAAGCAAGCCTTTAGTCAAGCTTTAGATCTATAGCTTTCAAAACGTCAGCTTCGATAGCCACGCGAACTTCTTCAAGTACCTTGGCGTCAACTTTTGAATCAACGGTAATAACCGACAGGGCTTTTCCACCCTTAGAGTTTCTAGCAATCTGCATAGCTGCGATGTTGATGTTGTTTTCAGCAAAAGCTTTTCCGTAAACAGCAACAATGCCTGGTCTATCTGCATAGACCATCATCACTAGATGCTCTGCCATAGCAATCTCAACATCGTAACCATTGAGGTTAGTAATCTTCTGCTGAAGCTTAGGTCCAATAACAGTTCCTGATACTGACGATGTTGTTCCATCAGAAAGCACTGCTCTAATGGTTGTGACATTTCTATATTCATCACTGTTGGTGTCAACTGAGAGTTTTACGTCCACTCCCCTAGATTCAGCCATTAGAGGTGCATTAACATAAGAGACCTGCTCTGTTACAGCATTCTGATAGAAGCCCTTGAGACCAGCAAGCTTTAGAACGGAAACATCAAGAGCTGCAATCTCTCCTCTAACTTCGACTTCAATAGAACTTACGTTGCCACCTGAAATGGCAAATAGTAACTGACCCATGTTTTCCATCAGTGCAATACCTGGTCTAACAGCAGGATCAATCACACCACCTGCAACGTTCACCGCATCTGGAACTAGATCGCCAGCAAGAGCAAGTCTTACGCTCTTAGCTACTGAAATACCAGCTTTCTCCTGAGCTTCATCAGTAGACGCTCCTAGGTGAGGGGTAACAACAATGTTTTCTAGTTCTAAAAGAGGTGAACCTGTTGGAGGTTCATTCACGAACACGTCTAGACCTGCTCCAGCAATTCTGTTTGACTTCAAAGCAGCATAAAGAGCATCTTCATCGATGATGCCACCGCGTGATGCGTTAACGATACGAAGATTAGGTTTAGCAATAGCAAACTGGTCAGTGTTTATGAGCCCTGTTGTTTCAGGAGTTTTAGGAATGTGAATAGTAATGAAATCTGATCTCTTCATTAGCTCTTCTAAAGAAACAAGTTCGACACCCATCTGCTCTGCTCTTACCTGAGTTACATAAGGGTCGAAACCTATCAAGGTAGTTCCAAATCCACTTAGTCTTTGAGCAACTAATGTTCCAATACGTCCAAGACCCACTATTCCAATGGTCTTTTCATATAGTTCAATACCCGTGAACTTAGATCTCTGCCACTTACCTGCCTTGAGTGATGCGTTGGCATCTGGCACGAACCTAGCCAAAGAGAAGATATGGGCAATAGCCAGTTCTGCTGCTGAAATAATGTTAGAAGTTGGTGCATTCACAACCATCACACCTGCATTAGTAGCTGCCTTGATGTCTACGTTATCCAGACCAACACCAGCACGAGCAATAACCTTTAAGTTAGGAGCTGCTCCGATAGCCTCCGCGTCAACCTGAGTAGCTGATCTAACCAAGATTGCATTAGCGGTTGCTAGAGCTTCTAAAAGAGCTTTGCGGTCAGTGCCATCAACGTTGCGCACTTCAAAATCAGGTCCAAGAGCTTCAAGGGTTGCGGGTGAAAGCTCTTCAGCAATAAGAACAATTGGTTTAGCCAAGGTAGATATCCTCGAAGATAGTTGGGTTGGGTGTTTGCTGCAACAGCGAAGCGTGCTTCAATCTTACCCAAGGCATGACTAGTCTTTTACTGTGACTGAACGTATCTTCTATGCTGCTATCTCAAGCGATGGTTATCTAGCCGGACCTGATGGGGATATGAGCTGGGCAGAGAAGTACCTTTCCTCAGGCGATGACTACGGCTATTTCAACCTAGTTAGCACCTCCTCAGCAATTCTGATGGGTCGAGCAACCTTTGATTTTGAGATAGAAAGTGGTGTTCAAGGCCCCAGGCCACTTCCCACCTATGTGCTAACTCATATCCCTGAGCTCTATGAAAATGCAGTTCAAGAGAACATATTCTTTACCGGCGGTGAAATAGAGCGAGTGGTTGAACTAATTGAAGAGAACCACCCTGGCAAATTGTTCGTAATGGGCGGAGCAGATGTGGTCAGGCAGCTCCTAGATGCGAACCTAATTGACACCATGAGGCTATTCGTCTGCCCAGAAGATCTTGGCAGTGGAATCCCTGCTTTTCAAGATGACTCTATTTATGAGCACTTCAAGCTATTAGAAGAACGGCAGTACTCTTCAGGAATTATTGAAGAGATTTACCAACGGATTTCCTAAAACAAGCCCGTTAGATTAATGGTGTTGGTCAGCTCAGCCGCTGCATAAACCATGGCGCTAGTGCCAAATCTAGAAACCCAAACCATCCCAGGTGTTGACAGAAATTTTGGTTTACTTTCGTAACCTTTGCGTCCGAAGAGTTTCAAAAGGCTAATGATTAGACCAGGAATGGGCAGCAACACAAAACCAATCCTGGCAAGTTCTGGCGTTTGTTGGAAAATGCCAGTGATGACTAACAATGAAATCTGCCCTAACCAGAGGGTGACGCACAAGTTAGTTAGGCCCTTAGGCAATGCATGGAAAAGAAACTTCGAGTTAGGCAACTTATCTTGTATCAGTGTTAAAAAATTAGGTAGCACAAACAAAATTGCGCCAACTACAAGATGCCAGCTCACACCGACTAAAGCTACAGAAACAAAACCAAAAGTTAGTGCTCTCAAAACATTAGATATTAGTACTTGAGCCAGCGGTGCTGAAGGGAGACTCTCGACATGCACATGGGCAATTCGATCAGGGAAGTAGCGACCCGCTATCTCCTCAAGCGAGACTCTAGTTACCATTCCAATAGCCACTGCAACAGGCAACACCTTGCCCAGCTCATCCACCGGTAAGGCAACACCAGCAAGAATTGGCAACATCCCTACAATTTGGACTGCTGCGGACGCTGCAAGCATTGGTGCAAGCACATAGTCAAGGAAACGCTCCCAGAGGTAAGATACCCCGTTCCCCACTTCGCGTCTAAATGTTCTAAATGCTCCAGAGATAACTCTTGGCACAACGGCTAAAGCGAGAATGCCAAAAATGAATCTAAGATCCGCAGGAGATTGGATACCTGCAGTTATTGCAAGGCCAATTGACAAAGCGGCGGCACCTAAGAAACCGGATAGGACATCAAAGGTTCCGATCAGAACAATAGTTGCCAGCACTAAGGTTCCTGGTAGAACCATGAGGCCATCAGCTTGAATGACACCAACAATGCCTGAAGCAATTGAGGCAACCATCAACACTGCTGAAAAACTACCGAACATCGCCCGAAGGTATGAACCATCTACGAATATTTTTGCTGCAATTGGAACGTACCTCGCAACTTTTGTGGCAAACCTCTTTAGCGGATTATCAAGTGCAACAATCAAAGGCACAGACCAAACTTCCATTAGGTCTCCCCAACGACCTGAATTTCCAGTAAAGAATTGGTCTTCAAACTTTCCTCTACCCAGCTCGCGTAGGTGTGAACTAGCCTCGACTGTTGGGCTACCTTGACCCTCAGTCAGAGGCTCAGAAACCGTAGCGCTAGTTTGTGCAACTCTTCTAGCACTTGGGCCCGAAGGACCACCGGCAATTTTTCCTGACGATACTCCACCCCCATCTCCACCACGTGCAGCACCACCGGCAGCTCCTCCTCCGGCTGCACCTCCACCGGCAGCACCGGCCGCAGCACCACCGGCTGCTCCGGCAGCAGCACCAGCACCAGCGGCAGCTCCTGCGGCTGCACCGGCCGCGGCTGCGGCACCAGCAGCTGCGGCGGCACCAGCAGCACCAACTGCGCTGAACAGAGTTACTGCAGCCACTGTCTTTTCGGCAACCTCTTCAGGGTTATCCTCAACTGGATTTATTTCCTCATATGGTCTGACATCTTCCTGAACTTCAGGCTCAGGTTCAGGTTCCGGCACAACAACAGCGGCGGGAACGCTCAAAGTTGAAGTTGCTGGTTGGGACTGTAACTGGTCACTATTGGCTAGAGATATAACTTCAACTGAATAGTCAACACCTTGACTCAAACCCGCTACATTGCAAGTTAATTCAGTGGCTGCTGCCGAGCAAAACTTTGTATCTACTGGAGATTTCATTTGAACTTGATAGCTGGATAAAGGTGTCCCGCCATCGTCTTGCGGAGCGCTCCAACTAACTGTTGCTGAAGTATCGATCAGGCTGAACTGAATATTTTCCGGAGCTGAAGGAGGCACCGGAGTGATGCTTAACACACGAGAGCTAAATGCTTCTAGATGGTTCTCTCCCTCGTCAACTCTTGCTTCTATTGAGCATTCCCCAGCCCTTCTGGAATAGACCTGACCCGACGTTACATCGACAGAGCAAACATCGGAGGTGTTTAGAACAACGTATTTAATTACCCCACCGCCAACAGATGCATCTGCTCTGACGGTGTAAGCAGAACCATACGCCCAAGTTTCGTAGGGTTGCGTGACCCAAGTAACTTGTCGTTCTGCTTTATTGACTTTAACTTTGATAGGCAGTGTCTCAGAACTGTAAGTTATCGCATCCACAGGCGTGAAAATGACTTGGGTTGTTGCGGTTCCTGCTTCGGGAGAACTATCCGGGGACTTGAAACGAAATGTGCCAGGAACATTTGAAGTTCCACCGATTAGTTTTGCATCGGCGAGACTCTGCCCATAAGTGATTGGTTCAACCCGCGGAGCGCTCAGCTCTGGACGCAGCACGCCAATGCCAATGGAAGTTGTAATAGCGTCAGAATTCAGAGAACGTAGTTTTCCGGAATCGCTGAAAGCTGCAACCGTGATGGAATACTGCCTTCCTGCAGGTAAGGACTTGAGTGTGCAGGACCTATCCGCTGGAGTGGATGTGCAGGTGAAATTCTTTGATCCGTTGGTTGCCATAACGGTGTATCCAGAAATCGGTGAACCACCGTCTTTGGCTGGGCTAAGCCAAGACACTGTTATGTCAATTCCTGAAGTCGAGGCCTGAACACTCAAAGGTTTAGAGGGCTTAACAGGCGGTGGTGGATCTGGTCCTTCAGGAATGGAATCGGTGGAGAAATTAAAATCAATTGAATAATTAGCCTGCCCGGCAATCCTTGGATACTCCGGCTTATCGATGAAACTGTAGTAACGGTAGTAGCCATCAATTACAGTAAGCGGGCCTGAAGAACTGTTTGGAAAAGTACTGCCGGCATAATAAAAAGTGGCACCTGAAACGGACACTGTGAAACTTTGATTAGCTGCTATCCGAACCGGTTTATCTAGAGCAACATTCTGCCAACCACTGGCAGTTTCTTTCACGAAATCTTGTGAGGCCAATAGAGTTCCGAAAGAAGACCAAATGTGAGCGCTATGCCCACCTGTGTCATTCTTATATTTATAGAAGTAGACCTTTTTTATCCAACCCTCTTGGGTGGTTGAGACTTTGACCCCAAGTTCTAACGTGGCGTGGGCATCATAATCTGGTGGAGTGTAGTTTGCCATGAGCCGGACTGTTGTGCCCGAGGCTTGCGCTGATCCAAGTAACAACGTAGGCGCAAAGGCAACTGTGATGGCGAAAACAAATGCCACTCGCCTAATCAGGACTTGCAAGGACCTAGCCACGATTGCACCATTTCTAGTTCAGAAACTTCACAAAAACGTACATTTTCAAAAGTTTATTTGCCAAGTCTAGTTGTTGAGCGCATCTAAATGCTCTTCAAAAAAGTGAAATCCCGAGTTAATTACTCGGGATTTCACTTCGTAAAAAGATCTAGCGTGCTGCTTTACCTTCTTGGTAATCATCTGAGTTCTTGATCCAAGAGAAAAGCTTGCGCAGGCTACGGCCAACAGCTTCGATTGGGTGTGCCTCGCCCTTGGCTCTTAGAGCTAGGAACTCTGGAGCACCGGCATCCTGGTCAGCTACGAAACGGTTAGCAAAAGTGCCATCCTGGATATCAGTTAGCACATCGCGCATACGCTCTTTTACCTCTGGGCCAATAACTCTAGGACCTGAGATGTAGTCACCGTACTCTGCTGTGTCAGATACGGACCAACGTTGCTTAGCAATTCCACCTTCATACATGAGGTCAACAATTAGCTTTAGCTCGTGCAGAACTTCAAAGTATGCAACCTCAGGCTGGTAACCAGCTTCGATGAGAGTTTCGAAACCGTACTGAACCAACTGTGAGGCTCCACCACAAAGAACTGCCTGCTCACCGAATAGGTCTGTTTCAGTTTCTTCAGTGAAAGTTGTCTTGATAGTTCCCGCTCTGGTTCCACCAATAGCTTTTGAATATGAAAGAGCTAGTTCCATAGCGTGACCGGTGAAGTCCTGCTCAACAGCAACAAGGTTAGGCACTCCTCTGCCGTCCTGGTATTCACGACGAACAATGTGCCCTGGACCCTTAGGTGCAACTAGGAATACATCAACATCAGCTGGTGGCTTGATGAAGCCATAACGAATTGAGAATCCGTGACCAAATACAAGTGCCTTACCTGCAGTTAGGTTAGGTGCGATGTCGTTAGCGTAGATGTCTCTCTGACGTGGGTCTGGAGCAAGAATCATGATTACATCTGCCCACTTAGCAGCTTCTGCAACAGATAGAACCTTTAGTCCTGCCTGCTCAGCCTTTGCCTTGCTAAGTGATCCGTCTTTTAGGCCAACCACAACATCGACACCTGAATCCTTCAGGTTTAGTGAATGTGCGTGTCCCTGCGAACCGTAGCCAATTACGGCTACCTTCTTCGCTTGAATAAGCGCTAGATCGGCATCCTTGTCATAAAAGATTTCAGCCATTTGTTTTCTCCTTGTTTGTTATTTGAAATTACTTAAGAATCTTCTCGGAAATTGACTTTGAACCACGGCCAATAGCCAACACACCTGATTGCACCAATTCCTTGATGCCGAAAGGTTCGAGAACTTTAAGAAATGCTTGGCACTTAGCTGTTTCGCCAGTGACTTCAATAATGAGAGCATCGCTCGCGACGTCGATGACGCGGGCACGGAATAAGGTTACCGCTTCTAGTACCTGTGAACGAGTAGCGGCATCAGTTTTGACCTTGATGAGCATATGATCGCGCTGGACTGTAGTCTCAGGCTCTAGTTCAACCACCTTTATTACGTTGATCAATTTGTTCAGCTGCTTGGTTACCTGTTCCAAAGGAAGACCTTCTACGCTGACCACAACGGTAATACGTGATAGACCCTCTACTTCTGTAGTTCCAACAGCCAAGGATTCAATGTTGAAGCCACGACGAGCAAACAAACCAGCAACACGGGTTAGTAGACCTGGGCGGTCTTCAACAAGAAGAGAAAGAACATGGTGAGTCATTTACTCCTCCTCCCCTTCATCCCAAACGGGTCTGGTGTCTCTAGCGAACTGAACTGCATCGTTAGATAGCCCCGCTGGAACCATCGGCCAAACCATTGCATCTCTTCCAACAATGAAATCGATAACTACAGGTCTATCGTTGGTTTCAATAGCTAGCTTGATAGCTGCATCAACATCTTCTTCTTTTTCAACTCTGATACCTAGACAGCCATAAGCTTCCGCTAACTTCACAAAGTCAGGCACCATGATGGTGTCTGTTCCAGTGTTCAAATCAGTATTTGAATATCTTGAGTTATAGAAAAGAGTCTGCCACTGTCTAACCATTCCCAGCGAAGAGTTGTTTATGATGGCAACCTTGATTGGAATGTTGTTGATTGTGCAGGTGGCTAGTTCTTGGTTAGTCATCTGGAAACAACCATCGCCATCAATAGCCCAAACTAAACGCTCAGGTTCGGCAACCTTTGCACCCATAGCTGCGGGTATTGCATAACCCATGGTTCCCGCACCACCTGAGTTCAGCCAAGAGTTAGGACGCTCATACTTAATGAACTGAGCTGACCACATCTGGTGTTGACCAACACCAGCAGCAAACACAGCTTCTGGCCCAGATATCTCACCAATGCGACTAATTACATACTGTGGTGACATCTTGCCATCATCAGGTTGGGTATAACCAAGGGGGTAGCGAGTGCGAAGGTCGTTTAGGAATGTCCACCACTCAGCGATGTCAGGCTTAGTGCCTTTTAGCTCTGTGATAAGTTCGGCGTTTAGTTCAGTCAGAACTTCTTTCACATCGCCCACAATAGGAACATCAGCAAAACGAATCTTGCCAATTTCAGCAGGATCAATATCAACGTGAATAACTTTTGCACCAACAGCAAATGTCTTTACCTGGCCTGTTACACGGTCATCAAAGCGAGCACCGAGGGTAATCAGAAGATCACTTTTCTGCAGTGCAGTAACAGCAGGAACTGTTCCGTGCATGCCTGGCATACCTAGGTTCTGCTCGTTTGAATCAGGGAAAGCACCTCGAGCCATCAGAGTTGTAACAACTGGTGCACCGATGATTTTTGATAGTTCTAGAAGTTCTTTGGAAGCACCTGCTCTAATTACTCCACCACCGACATATAGAACAGGACGCTTAGATTCCATAATCAGTTGAGCAGCAGCTTGCACCTGCTTACCGTGTGGCTTAGTAACTGGCTTGTAACCAGGAAGATCAACCTTCGGTGGCCAAACAAATTCCATCTTGCCAACTTGAGCATCTTTAGCAATGTCAACAAGAACTGGTCCAGGGCGACCAGTAGTTGCAATAAGTACTGCTGCAGCTAGCACACCTGGAATGTCTTGGGCATTGGTAACTAGAAAAGAGTGCTTAGTTATAGGCATGGTGATACCGACAATGTCTGCTTCTTGAAAAGCATCGGTACCAATAGAAGTTGAGTTCACCTGACCGGTGATTGCTAGTAGTGGAACAGAGTCCATGTGTGCATCAGCAATAGCCGTAACCAGGTTGGTAGCGCCAGGACCTGAGGTAGCAATACAAACACCAAGTTTGCCTGAGGAAGATGCATACCCTTCAGCAGCGTGACCGGCACCTTGTTCGTGACGAACAAGAATGTGTCTGATCTTTGTTGAATCCATTAGTGGATCGTAGGTAGGCAAGATTGCCCCGCCAGGTAAACCGAATATATCGGTTACCCCTAGAAGCTCAAGACTTCTTACAATCGCTTGAGCACCTGTTAACGTTTCGTTAGCCATAATTCATCCTTGATAGGTAAAACCAAAACTCGTGTTATCCGGTGTAAGCACCTTCTGCTGCTGAATGCACCAGTTTTGAATACTTAGCTAGGACACCACGGGTATATCGGGGTTCTAAAGGAACCCATTGAGTTTTCCGGGCTGCCAACTCTTCCGGCTCAACTAGTAGTTCGAGCGTTCGAGCTGCGATGTTAACTCTTATCAAGTCTGAATCGCGCACTAGAGCAATTGGACCGCCATCGGTCGCCTCTGGTGCAATGTGTCCGATACATAAGCCGGTTGTGCCGCCTGAGAATCGTCCGTCAGTCAAGAGTAATACATCTTTACCTAATCCGGCACCCTTGATAGCAGCAGTAATTGCTAACATCTCGCGCATCCCAGGTCCACCCTTAGGGCCTTCATAGCGGATAACCACTACATCACCCTTAGAAATCTTGCCCTCAGATAGCGCCTGCATAGCAGCCGCTTCCCTGTCAAATACTCGGGCAGGACCAGTAAAGTCCTCTAAATCAAAGCCAGCAGTCTTCACAACAGCCCCTTCAGGAGCCATGGAACCCTTCAAGATTGCAATTCCACCGGTTTTATGAATCGGGTTGTTCAAAGCTCTAATAATTTTGCCATCAGGATCTGGTGGATTAATTCCTTCTAGGTTTTCGGCAACTGTTTTGCCTGTCACTGTCATGCAGTCACCGTGAATTAGACCTGCATCCAAAAGTGCCTTCATAACAACAGGAACTCCACCGACACGATCTACGTCTGCCATAACGTATCTACCGAAAGGCTTGAGATCTCCTAGATGTGGAACCTTGTCTGCAATTCTGTTGAAGTCATCAAGGGTTAGATCAACTTCAGCTTCTTTAGCAATAGCTAGGAAGTGCAGGACAGCGTTGGTTGAGCCGCCGAAAGCCATGGTTACAGCAATTGCGTTCTCTAGTGATTTCTTTGTAATAATGTCTCTTGCGGTGATTCCCTTAGCAATGAGGTTTACAACTGCTTCGCCTGAGCGGTGAGCCCAAGCATCTCTTCGTCTGTCTGCAGATGGAGGTGACGCAGAACCAGGCAAGCTCATACCCATGGCTTCAGCAGCGCAGGCCATTGTGTTAGCGGTATACATACCGCCACAAGCACCTTCACCTGGACAGATAGCTCTTTCAATACGATCTAAATCTTCAATACTCATAGTTCCAGCCTTGCAAGCACCAACTGCTTCAAAAGCATCGATGATGGTCACTTCTTTTTCAGTTCCATCAGATAACTTGACCCAGCCTGGCGCGATAGTTCCTGCATACAAGAACACTGACGCAAGGTCTAATCTCGCAGCTGCCATCAACATACCCGGCAGTGACTTGTCACAACCGGCTAGCAAAACAGAGCCATCTAGTCGCTCTGCCTGCATAACAGTTTCAACCGAGTCAGCAATAACTTCTCTAGAAACTAGCGAGAAATGCATTCCCTCGTGCCCCATAGAAATACCGTCGGAAACAGAAATGGTGCCAAATTCAAGTGGGTAACCGTGGGCTGCATGCACACCCATCTTGGCGGCATCAGCTAAACGATCAAGAGATAGGTTGCAGGGAGTTACTTCATTCCATGAAGATGCAACACCAATTTGAGGCTTTTCCCAGTCGTCGTCCCCCATGCCAACAGCTCTGAGCATTCCTCGGGCAGCTGCACGTTCAATACCGTCGGTAACAACACGGCTTCTAGGCTTCATGTCTCTAGTCATCTACTAAGTTTAGGCGAAATCAGACACATATAAGAAGGACGCTAATTCTTAGGTAGCCTAGAGAGGTGCCAACTCCTCAAGAAACCTTAGATAAAGCCAGCCTGGCTAGATATACCCAAGCTGCCATTGTCTCCAGCCGTGAAGTCATCCGCTCATACTCAACATCCTTTGGCTTAGCCACCAATCTTTTAGCCAAACCAATTAGGACTCATGTCCAAAACATATATGCTCTAGTTCGAGTAGCGGACGAGATCGTTGATGGAGCAGCAGCAGGAGCTTTAGGGCCTAGTAGCAAAGTAGAAGCAGGCTCGCAACTAAATAACCTTGAGCAAGAAACCTATAAAGCCATGAACCTAGGCTTTAGCACCAACCTTGTGGTCCACGCCTTTGCGGTGACAGCGATTGAAACTGGAATTACAAGAAAGATAGTTGAGCCGTTCTTCTATTCAATGAGACTTGATCTGCAAAAGACTAAATACGACCAAAAAGCTTTTGATGTTTATGTCTATGGTTCAGCAGAAGTTATTGGTCTTATGTGTTTGCAAGCATTTATCCAAGAGAAGAACTTCGCTCCTTCTGAATTAGAAACACTCAAAAAGGGTGCTCAAGCACTCGGATCTGCATTTCAAAAGGTTAACTTCCTGAGAGATCTAGCAGCGGATTTTGAACAACTCGGTAGAAG
>Ga0209400_1000230_pt1 | contig 49877 bp, 62 predicted proteins | sample M_130807_EF_Meta_FD_187313 | JGI IMG/M metagenome (GOLD analysis project Ga0209400, IMG submission 187313) | Freshwater microbial communities from Lake Montjoie, Canada to study carbon cycling - M_130807_EF_MetaG (SPAdes) (version 2) | ecosystem: Environmental > Aquatic > Freshwater > Lake... | reverse complement strand
AGAACTATCATTTGACACACTTAAGATTGTAAATACAGTACAATTACCAGTAAATGATTATGGAGCAGTAGACTTGCCTGATGATTTTGTTGATGATGTATCTGTAGGTTATTTTGGTGGGGGAGCTCTTCAGAAACTCCCACACATAGATGCTATTAGCCCATTAAGACTACATAACCCAACAACAGGTCAATTTACGCATCCTAGCTTGCCTGTTTATAATCAAAATGGAGTAGGTGTAAACAATGTTACTGATGGTAATAATTTATTTTTAGGTGGTTTGGGAATTTTTTGGTTTTGGAATATAAATGATTTTGGAGAGCCAACAGGTAGATTCTTTGGGGCTACGGGAGGTACTAGCATAGGATATAAAATAATAAAAGAAAGAAGACAAATACAAATGTCTTATGGATTTGAAAGAAAGAGCATAGTGCTTCAATATATTTCAGACGGACAAAGCGTTGATAATGCGACACAAATTGATTCCCAAGCAATACAATGCATAAGAGCATGGCAAGAGTGGAAGAAGAGTCCTAATGCGAACAATGACTACGCACCAGAAGCAGTTTCGTTCTATAACAGAAAAAAGAATTTGAGGGCAAGATTAAGTGGGTTAACTTTGGTAGACGTAAAAAATACATTAAGAAACGGATACACAGCAGCAGTAAAAAATTAATTATATGCCAGTATTTAAAGGGATTTTATCTACTTCTAATACAACAGAAGATTCGCAAGTGTTTAACATACCTGCGACAATAAAATCTTTTTATTTATACAACGACTTCGCAGGGGGTGATAATGGTCTAACTATTTCAATATTCAAGATTTCCCCAGCAGAAGAAATAATTATATTTTATAAAGAATTTACAACAATAGAATCATATTCAACAAGTATACCCTTATTAATTCTTCCTGGTTATCAAATAAGGGTTGCAGCACCAAAAGATTTGTATTTTTATTTTACAATAGAATAAGACATGGCATTACCTAGTGGGTTCATATTGAAAAAGTATCAGGTTTTGTTGACTCAAAGACAAAACAGTGCGTCTGGGATGATAACAGATGGTACACCTTTTTTATATGGGTATATAGAACAAGTAAATGACTTGTCTGATTTATATATTGCTGGGGAATATGTGCTATTTGATGCTTCAACTGCAATCAGATTCACTTATGATGATGTATTTTATTATTTAACAACAGAAGATAATTTATTTTTAATAGAACCATATATCGCACCATAATGAGGCAAAAAGATGTAAAAGTATTCGGAGATGTACAGTCTGGTAGATTAAACTCAGACGATTCTCCATTTGCATTAACTACTAATGAGTGGGTTAATGCTGAGAATGTACGTACGGGAACTACTGACAAGGGAGCTACAGGCATTATGGAAAGTGTTGGGGGTAATTTTAAAATTGTGCCTCCAATTGAAACTGTTACTATTGGAACTCAAAAATGGACTAAAAGAAATTTAGAAGTTACAACATATAGAAATGGAGACCCAATACCTGAAATAACTGACCCAATAGAATGGGCAGCTTCAACAACAGGAGCATGGTGTTATTATGATAATGACCCTGCTAATGGAGCAATTTATGGCAAATTATATAATTGGTATGCAGTAAATGACCCTAGAGGTTTAGCTCCTGTAGGTTATCATATTCCAACAATAACAGAATGGGATACTTTACAAAATTATTTAGGAGGGAATCTTGTAGCAGGATTTGCATTAAAAGAAACAGGAACAACACATTGGTCTCCACCAAATGCTGGGACAACTAATAATAGTGGATTTACAGCTTTACCAGGAGGTAAAATAAATAATTCAAGTAGTTTTTTAGAAATTAATGAAATTGCATATTTTTGGGGAACTAATTATTTGACATCAAAAGTATTTACTTTATTGACTTATGATTATGGAGGAATGACTATTACTACTACTGCTTTAGATGAAAACTATGGATTTGCAGTACGATTATTGGAAGATGAAGATTATGATAAATACAAAACTATAGGAACAATAGAGGACACAGAGAATGAGAGATTAGTATATTTTAATTATGATACAACGCCAGCAGTTCCCACAAGTGCAAGAGTAACATTTGATTGTAATTACATTGCATCTAATTATCCTGTTCTATCTCAATCATCATCAATAACTATAAACGACCCAGATAATGGTATTCTTATTTTTAATGGAGTTTCTGGTGGTTATCTTACATTAGCTGACGCATTAACCAATTTAGCATCAATTGTGAGCACTTATGGGTATTCTGCAATAGCTATAGGTAATACTATAACGGTATTTGCACCATTGGCTTATGGGTCAAGTGTAAACTATTTGAACGTACAGCTTAAAATTACAATCACTTCCCCAACATCAGAAGAACTTAACGACACATTACCTTTTGAAGGAGGTGTTAGTAGTGGTGATGCTAATCCTGACAGGGAAGATGAGATACTATGTTTATATACCAAGACCAATACTATTTATACAGTATTAAAGTCATCACAAGTTATTGGTCGTTTAAACTTTGATAAAAACTCACTTATACACTCGGCACATATTGCAAACGGTATTCTATCTTGGACAGATGGTACAAATAATCAACCAAGGAAGATTAATATTGAGTCGGGAATTTCTGCTAACTATCCAACGTTTGTTACAGAAGAACATACTTATGTTTTTCCAATCAACTTTTCAGAAATAACATTAATTAAGCCACCACCAATATTTACACCGAATTTTACTAAAGTATATGACTCTTCTTTTCCGACTAACTTTATAGCAAATGAATCTTTTCAATTTGCATTTCAGTATCAATACTATGACAACGAAGTAACAGTTATTGGCGCATATAGTCAGTCTACAAAATTAAACGGTACAGAAGAAGATTTTAATAAGGTTATTGTTAGCATGGACTTTAATGAACAAGTTCCCGAAACAGTAAAAATAGTAAACTTAATTGTAAGGTTTAGTGAAAGCAATGATGCTTTTATTGTTAACAGGTGGGATAAAAGAAATTCAAATGATTTAACTGCAATTGAAAATCATAATGACCATACTACTCCACTTACATTTAATTTTTATAATGATACGACTGGGGAAGTTATTACGCAAGGAGATGTATTAAGACCATTTGATTCTGTTCCCATATATTCCCAAACACACGAAATAGCAAAACAAAGATATTTCCTAGCAAATAATATAGATGGTTACGATACTCCTCAGTATAGCTCAATGACGCTTGGTATTGGAAGTTATACTTTCCCAAGTAACGAAACTAAAATAACTCAATTAATAAAAATAAGGCATAATGGTAGAAAAAGAGTGTTTATTTCATTTAATTTTTACGCATATGAAGGGTATTATGTTTATTTAGCATGGGCTGCACGACCAGGATATTATGTTTGTAATACATACGAGGCAACAAGTTTTACTAGTTTAAATCCAACTGTAACAAGACCTACCACAATAAATTTTAACAGTCTTACATTCAGAGGTTCAACATTTCAACAAGTAGTTCAAAATACGATTCCTCCTACAAATTATTATGTTTTAGCTCAATCAAAAACTATACAAGGTGCTATACCAATAACAGGTATAAATAAGGATTATTATAATATTTATCCTCAAGCATCAGTTTATAAATCAGGAATGGTTTTTTATGATTTTGCAATGAGAAAGTGTGGTGTTGTAAGTAACGGGCAGGCACAACTTTCTGATACGAGAACTGTATCATATTTCAATATCCCTTTTACTTCTACAGAAGGGTTTGATTTTGGTTCTGATGCTATAGATTTAACAGTTGGGCAAGTGTTTACAATATCGGGTCTTGATGCAGGCAATGGGACTTATACTATATTAGATATATCAATTACATTAGGTAATATAATTGCAACTGTAGTCGAACCCCTTGTTCCATTTACAACAGGTACTGCTACAATAACATGGAATCAAGATACTACTGTAACTACTCCATTAAGAGATGAGACATCTACATATGCAATAGATTCATTTATATGGAATGTAAATAACAATAATGCACTAGCAGAAATACCTGAATGGGCATACTATTATGCTCCTGTTTTAACTAAGAATTTGACAAAAAGATTTTTTATATCTTCAATTACAAATGGTAAATATGCAACAAGAAAAACGGATGGCAGTTATGTATTTGACAGCACTTTATTTGTAGACCAAGCAGTTGCTATAGCTATTGATATTACTGCATTAAATCAAACTAGTCTTGGGTATGTATTTACGGAAGGAGATGTTTGTTTGTTGACTGATGATAGTACTACATACACATTGCCTGTTATAGGTCAAGAGGGTAGTTATATACTTTTAAAATGTAAAAATATAGGGGATGATTTAGCAAATGTGAAATATTCTTTTGAAATATATACTCCTTATAAAACTAGTGACCAAGAACCATATTATGAGATGGGAGAGATTTACAATGTGAACTTCCCTGGCACTATAATTAGAAATTATTCTGCTTTATTTGGATTTTTCAAAGCTGATACTTATTTGTTAACAAGAGATTTTAACCCAAGTGGAACATATTTAGCAAACGCAATGTCTCCAAATGATTTGTACTTTAGAAATTGGTATACAGATGGAGGTAAAGTAAATATTGTAACTAAGCTAGGTCAGGTTGATAATAACACAGAAATCTTATGGAGTGATACTTATATTTCAGGCACACAAATAAATGGGTCTAGTACGTTTAGGATTGGGGCGCAAATATTTGTTTCTGACGACTGTGGTTCTATAACTAAACTACAAAACACATCAAAAGTACAAGATGAGGGTTCTGTAATGTTGTCTTTATGTGCAGTAGAAACTAATTCTATGTATCTTGGGGAAACGCAGATTACAGATAGTACAGGTGGTGTTAAGTTTTTTAGTTCGGGAACTAATATAATAGGGACTATAAACATTTTAAAGGGTAATTACGGATGTATTGACCCTGCATCAGTAGTTCAATATCGTGGTAATGTATATTTCTTTGATGCTAGCAATGGTAGATGGGTTCAGTATTCTGCAAATGGGTTAGATAATATATCTGCAATAAAAATGACAAGGTTTTGGAAGAATTGGTCTTACAAGTATTTAAGTATGACTAAGGATGAGATTGAAGCGTTGGGGAACAGACCATACGTTTTTGCAACAGTAGATTCAGCGCATGATGAGCTTCTAATATCAATTCCCAAACTTTCAGAAACACCACCTAAAGGTTATCTACCTGATTACCCAAGTGACATATACCCATTTGATATACTAGACTACCAAGGTAAGACTATTGTCTATAAGCTGGGAACTGGGGCTGTAGTAACACCACACTGGCAAGGGGCTTACACATTTAATACAGAGTACTTTGCTGGTGTACAAAATAGAATGTTTACATTCAAGGATGGTTATGTTTACGAGAACAATCAAGACAATCAAAATGAATTCTTTGGTGTGCAATATGATTCTAAAATAATGTTTACTTCAAACATTTTGCCTCAAGTACCAAAAGTTTATGATAATATTTTAACAGAATCTAATTTTATACCAAATTTTGTGTATTTTTATAATGAATATCCTAACTTGCAAACATCAGATTTGGAAAGTGTAGATTTTGCTGACGTAGAAGGGATATGGTACGCAAGCATACTAAGAAACAAAGTAGTAGAAACAATTACGGGTGATGAATATACAGGACTTTTAACAGGGGAAGTAATGAGGAATACAAATATGTATGTGTTAGTTAGATTTTCCCCAACAACCAGTCCTTTACAACTTCGCCTTTTACAATTAAGTACATCAATAAGTAAAGGTCATACATTTTAAATACAATATATTATGGTAGGATTAATAGCAGGAGTTGGTGGAACACTTTTAAATGCGTTCACTCAATATCAGCAAAATCAAAGAGTTAAAAATGTAATGGGGGAAATGAAAGCTCCAGATAAATCAGCTTTAAATCAAGCTCAATTAGAAAGAAACGCAAGAATGCAAGGAGCAGCACAAGCAGAAAGAAATATTTACCAAAGTGGAGCAAATGCCATGGGCAAAATTCAACAATCTGCAACTTCTGGAGCAGATGTAATGCAAGCAGCAGCAGGAATATCAGGTCAATCTAATGAAGCGTTTCAAAACTTAGCAACTCAAGAAGGACAAAATAAAGCACAGGCTAATCAAGCATATTTACAAGCATTAAGTAATTATCAACAACAATATAACGATTATTTACAAAGTAAAATATCAGGGCTATCTTCATTAGGTCAAGGACAAGCATCGGCTATTGGTGGATTAACTAGTTTAGCTGGTGGTCTTATGAATAATGCAGCATATTTAAAAGGTAAAGAACCAGGTAAAGAAGTAAATTTTTGGGATTTAGGGTATAAAAAGTAAAAAACAATAAATGGCATTAGATTTTTCAAAATTTGTATTACCAACTCCTTCGGCAGATTGGTTATCTAAAGTACCAGAGTATGATGCTTTGGGAAGAAAAACAGCAGCAGCAGCAGCGTCAGACAAAGAAACAGGTAATTTTGAAAAGACATTATTAAATGCTGTTTATGGAAAACGTGTTACTGTTAAAGACCCTAAAGCTGTAGTTGGAGGGGAAGTTAAGCAAATAATAGAATCGGGACTTGAAGACATATATTCAAAGGCAAAAGAAGAAATTTCTCTTGATGTACCTAAATGGCAAGTTTTAGCTAATGTAAAAAAACAAATGTCTGATAAATATGCACAAGCAAATTCAGTAAGTCAATTAGGTAATATTTATGAACAAGGTGTAGAAATCCCAAATAAAAAATTTAAAGGATTTAAATTAGAAAATGCAAGAAAAAACTTTACAAATATAACTCAATATACAAAAGATGAAAATGGAAATATAATTGCAGCTCCTATGGCTACAGTTATACAAAATACAAATGGTGACCCGACACAAGTCGCTGCAAAAATAATAGACCCAAATATTGCACCATATGATAATTGGGGCGATGAAGATATTAAAGATGTGTTAGAAAAAGCAAACCCAGTAAAAACAAAGACTTCATTTGCAAATAGAGATGCATCTGGGCGTGAAACTGGTACAACTACTGAGTCTACTTTGCCATCATCTTTTTATGAATTTAAAGTAAATTCTACAGGGGAAAGCGTACCAGTTCCCAAAGCAGAAGAAATAAGAATATCTGATGATAAAATAGCTAAGGCTTATCAAGAAGTATTAGGAGATTATGTGTCTGGGAACACAGTAAATATAGTCCCAGATGATACATTTAATGGATTAAGTACTGAAGGAGGTGACCAATATTTAGCACAAGAGCAAGCTAAATTTAGAAGAGCAGCAGCTAAAAATGGGGTAGATGTGTCAACCCCAGAATTTGCTAACGAATTGAAAAATTTTTCTAAAGCTGTTTTATATAGAACAGTAGATAATTATTCAGCTACACAAGGATATGCTAAATCTAAAACTACAGTAGATAAAAAGGCACTACCTATGTCACAGTCTTCACAAGGTAAAAAAATCGGCAACGAAAGAGATAGACAAGCTACATTTGCTACATATACTGATAAATGGAATAATAATAAAGATGCTGATGGGTTTATAGATATTAAAGATGAAGTATCTGGTATAAATGACCCTAATGGCAGAGAATATAGAAAAAAAGCTGCTGTTAAATTAGGTAAAGAAAATGGGGAATGGGTTGTTAAAATATATAAAAGAGATGATGATGGAAATCCTATTTTAGATAGAACAATGGATTTAGAACAATTTAGAGCAGATAGTAAATCAGGTTCTGATAGTGAAGAAAAAAGACAAGCAACGCATACTTATATAGATGAATGGACAACAGATATAAATAATAAGGAAAAATCATCATCAGGTGGGGGAAGTAGTTTAAATGCAACTAAAAGAAAAAACAAAAAACCATAAAAAATGGATGAAAAATATATAGAAGACCTATTTTCTAAATTAGGTGGTGAAAGTAAATTTGGGTCTTTTGCTGATTTTAAAGATTTGATGCAGAATGATGCACAATATAGAAAAGATTTTCATTCTACTATTGGTGAAAAAACATTAGGGAAGTTTGGCGACTTTGAAACCCTTGTAAAAAAAAACAATGGTCAGGTATCGCAAACTGGTGGTCAAGAATTGCAAAATGGTGGTCAAACTACAACTTCCCCTGCACAATCACAATTACAATCACCTTCAAAAAGTGAAGAGCCAAAGGTAGAAATAGGAGTACCAATTACTATAGATGAAAATGAACCTACTGATGAAGTTAGTCTTGCATTAAATGTAAAAAAACATAAAGACAATGTTCTTAAAAGTATGGGTCAAGAGAGGATGTTTGATGTTTATTATAATAAACAAAAACAATCTCTATATGAGCAAAAATTAAGAGAAAGTGGCATTGATGAAAAAGCTCAAGAACAAATCCTAACTGAATTAAAAGGTATCCCAGATGAGGTTTTTGAAAGGGAATTTATTATAGAATCAGGAGAAAAAGTTAAGCCTTATAATAAACCTTATTTTAGTATATTAAGAAAAGAAAATTACCCTTACTATATTAATCGAGTTAATGGAGTTAAAAATGATTATAATCTTGAAAAAGAAGGGGATAAAAAAGCGAGCAATCAATTAGCAAATGCATGGAATGAATCAGGAATGAAAGATATGACTGCCTTTAATAAGGTAGAACCTGAAGCAATAGTAAATAATCTTAATACATTAAACAATTACACTACACAAGCAACTAATATTATTACAAATGCTAGTAGTAAAAAAATTACAGGTTTTAAAACTACGGATGAATCTTTAAATAATTTAAAAGAAAGCGCAGGTGTTTATATAGAATCAAATGTAACTCCAGATACAGCTAAAGATTATTTGTCTAATAAAATAGATACAAATGATTTGAAATTAAAATATAATCAACAAGATTTATCTTCAATCATTTCAGGTCAACCAGTTCCCAAACAAGATTTAGACGAATACACTTTAAGCTCAATAAAAAGCAAACTAGACCCTAATAGTGTTGTAGACCAAATGGTATTTAATGTGTACTCTCAAAAAGTAGCATTAGAAGATGCATTCCAATCAGCAACTTCAATAGAAGATGCTGCAATGAGTTATAGGAAATCTTTAGACCCAGAGTTTAGTGGACAAATTGATGCATTAGAAGGCAATGTAAATAGAAGCACTAGAGGTCAAACTGTAGATGCTTTTATATCTGACCCTGCTGTACTAGAATACGCAAAGAAAGACCCTACGTTATATGCTAAAATTGTTGAAGCTAAAATGAAATTCAACAAGGATTTCCCAGAGTATGCAAAAAGTAAATTATTACAAAAAATAGGTAGTGTATACCAAAAAGAATATGCGAATGCTTTTGCTAATAATCCAACAACAGATAAGTTAGATATTATAGTAGATAAATTGTTAAAAGAGGGTCAGATTACTGAAGAAGATGTAAATACATATAAAACGGAAATAGCTCCCAAACAAAAATGGTTTTGGAAAACTGTTAGAGGTCTTACAGCTATAGTAGGTGGATTAGAATGGTTTAAAGAGGATATTGTTCCTGTAGGTGATTTAAGTTATGGTATTTATGAAGGTATTTATGGTACTATTCATAAAGGAGCAGGTACAGTAGAACAAGGGCTTAAATTTGTACCAGGAATACCAGGAGCAATAGCAAATGAAGTATTTAGCGATAAAGCTGTAATTGATAGAGCATTAGCAGAACGCACAACAGCACAAGTAGACCCTATAGGTTGGGGAGGAACAATGTATCAAATAGGGGAAGTGACAGGCTTTGCTGCTACATTAGCTATGATGGGTATTCCAGCAGGAGCAATGGGGCTTGGGGCTGAAGCGACTCATATGCTTACAACAACTTTAGCTTTTTATGGGGAAAACAAAAAAGAAGCATTGTTAAAAATACCTGGAAATACATTTGCTGATGAGGTACAACGACAATTATTGACAGGTTCAAATACGGCAATAGATTTATATTTAACTAAATTCTTAGATATAAATAAAATATCAAAAGGTGCGTTAAATTTATTGAAAAAAGATGTATCTAATGTTGTAGGCAAATTAAGAACAGGAGAAATTACTCAAGCAAAAGCTGGGGAAGAAGTATGGGGTAAAATTAAAGATTTTGGTGTTAGATTTGGAGCTAATTCAATGAAAAATGCTACAGTAATGAATTCATTTACAGCAGCACATGATGCAGTTTATAAATTATTTGATGCAGGAGGCAAGGAACTCCCAGAGATAGCAGAAGAATATATAAACAACTTTATCCCTACACTTAAATCAACAGTTTTATTAAATTTATTTTCATCTATAAAACCTGGAGAAAAAATAACAGTAGGGAAGACTCTTTTTGACATGGCAAAGAATCCTGAGTATTACAGGGAAATGATAAATAAGAAATATGGAGACAATCCTAAATTACAAGGTGAAAAGGAAGAATTGCTTAATAATTTAAACGAAGTTACTGCCATAAATCAAAATTATAGCGACCCGATTTTTAAAGACTTAACTGAAGCTCAAAAGCAAAAGATATTGTTGTTAAGAATGCAAGCTAATATATACGCAAAAAAAGCTACTTCTACTCAAGACCCTACAGCAAGTAAAAGTTTTATTGACAAATCTAATGAATTATCTAAGCAAATAGAAGTCATAACAAAAGGAAAAGATAAAGCTAGTGAGCATGAAGTTAAAATAGAACCAACAAAACAAGCAGAACAATTTTTATTAAAAGGTAAAGCTGTAACTGAAAAAGAATTTTTAGACGCAGTTAAAAATGACCCTAATGTAGAGATAGAGTATATTGGAGATAATGAAAAATACCTTCAAATGGTTGTAGATGCAGGAGGTGTAAGAAGAGAATGGTATGAATACGAGGATGCAATCCCAGAAGTAAAAACTGAAGTAGAAAAATTAACAACACAAATAAAAGCAGGTGGCAAGGATTCCCAAACAGCACAAGAAGAATTAGAAAGATTAAAACAAGACCCTAAGCAATATTTTATTGATAAAAATAATACTGAAACAGTATTTAAAATAGAAGAATATGATAAGAAAAACACAGGAGGGGTATCAGGTGCTGTCGGAGAAGGGCAAGCATCTAAGCAAGCCGAGCCTATCAAAGGAGGAAGCACAGAAACGACTGGCGCAGGTGGAGTACTTCAAACACCAGGGGTTGAAGGAGAAGGTGAAGGAGTTGAGCAGAAAGTCGGGGAAGTAGAGCCATTAAAAGATGTAGAGAGTACAACTAGTGCTTTATCAAATGAAATTAGTGGAAAAACAATAAATGAAATAAAATTAAAAATCCCATTAAGTTCTGATTATGATTTAACAAATCCAAAAGAAATATCTGAAGCATATCATAAAGCAAAAGCTGATGGGACTAATCCTAAATTAATTAAAGCAGTAGAAGATTTAATAGGTAAAAAAAGAGAAGTTCCCAAACAAAAAACAGTAGAACAACTAAGAGCAGAAGAAAAAGCAGAGTACGAAGCAATGCCTGACCCAACAGACAAAGTAAAACGACAAGAAATTTATGACAAGTACGATAAACTTATTACACCTTTATTGAAAGAAGGTGTAGGGGAAGCAAAAGCAGAAGTTCCCCAACAGAAATTAGAAGAAGGGGCTACTGTAGAATTGCCTCCACAAGTAAAAGGAGGAGTTCCCAGACAAATGATTTACAAAGAAGGTGTTTGGCAACAACAAGTAGGGGGACAGACAACAAAGGTTAGCGAAAATGTACAGAAACAAGCACAAGCACAATTTGAAAGTAGTCAACCAAAACAAAAAAATGCAGGTGTAGGGGAAGTAAAAGCAGAAGTTCCCAAAGAAGAAAAAAAAGGATTTGTACAAATAGATAAGAATGTATATAGTGATGGTGAAAATAATACTTATGTAGTTCCAACATCTAGTTCAGAAGCAGCAGGAACTCATATTGAAATAGATAAGTCTACTTATGATGAATGGAAAAAGTTAGATGATGTTGAAAAGAAAAAAGCAGAAAGCATAAAAAATAGCAATTTAAGTGAAAGCAGAAAAAGTGCTGATTTAAAAGCAAATGCTATGTCTTTTGCTGCTGAAAAAAGAAAAGTATTAGGGACTAGTACGGCTAATGAATTATCTAAAATTAAATCTAATGTAAATAAAATACAATTAGGTGACAATGTAAATGTAAATGGTGTTGAATATACGGTTCAAGGATTCCCTTACGGCAAAATAAAATTATCAACAGAAGGAGATAATGTAAAAGGCGAAATAACAGTAGAAAGTAGTGATAATATAATTAAAAAAATGGCTGAAGAAAAAAAGGCTTCAGCTCCTAAAATAGAACCTAAAGGAACTTTAATTACAGATATCGCAAAACATTTAGAAGACAAAAAAGCTAAAGAAAAAACTCAAACAGAACTTCCCAAGCAAAAAGGCAAAGCAGAACCTGTTGTAACAGAAACAAAACAATCAGGTACTGAGCCTAAAGCAGAAGTTCCCAAACATAAAAAAATAGCAGAAGGTCTTCTATCTGTTCTAGGCTTGCCTACAGAAGAAACAGAAAGTACAAATACAGAATTTGAAGATGGAGTAAAACCTCAGTTTAAAATTGATTTAAATGAAAATTTAAGTGCAGACCAAGCTGGAAATGTTAAAAAAATATTTGATGCAGTTTTAGACAATAAAAATAGTTCAACATCTGAAACTGTAAATATTGAAGAAACTATTGACCCATCAGTCCCAACTCAAAAAATAGTAATAGAAGAGTCCGATAAAAGACCAGAATCAAAATTAATGAGTAAATTAAGAATATCTCTTAATTATTTATTAGGGAAATCTGTAGGGTTGGGAATGTCTGATACATTGACTACTGGCGAAAGAACAGTTGATGTAATGAATCCAACAACTGGTAAAGTAGAAAAGAAAACAATTAGAGAAGAAGGTGGTATAGGATATCCATTTAAATCATTAATGGATTTAATTAATGGTCAAATAGAGAAAGGTAAAAAAATATTTGGATGGGCATCTGTTGGGGAAGGTGCAGGTTCTGCTATGATAAATGCTGCAAAAAAAGCAAATAAAATAACAGGTAAAGAATTAAAACAGCATTATTTTGATAGTTTAAATCTTTCCGAAGAGCAGAAAAAAAGAATAGATGAAGCTATTCCAGATAATAAAGAATATGGTTTAGTCTCTATATACAAAATGGGCAATGATGGGATATTGAGTAATGAAGCACATACTAGAGAAGCATTTAGGCAAATAGAGACAAGTTTAACTAATCAAGAAAAGGAATTGTTTTTTAAATTAGCAAAGGAGAGATTAAACAAATTAAAATGGGAAGGGAAAGAACAATATATAGAGGTAGTAAATTCTGCTAATAATTTTGTTGAATTAGAAAATATACTTCATGGTAAAGATTCTAAATTGCCATTAGGTTCAAAAGCTAGTATAATACAAAATGTATTTTTATCTACAGAAAAAACCACATCTACAGAAACTGGCAATAAATTAGCTGAACTTTTAAAAAGTAAAGGCATTTCTATAGAAAGCGTATCTAGAGCTATAGAAGAACCTGCAATGAATGGGATAGACAAAGGTCAGCCTATGGTTTTATTAGCAATAGACCCAGATTCTAAAGTTATAGAGGATAAAAATAGAGAAAGACATAAGAATTATCCATATGGTGTTGAAGGTTTCCCTATTGGAGTCTTTAATGAAACAACTCAAATGCATCATCTTTCTCCAGAAATGATGGATAATTTTGTTAAAACTGCTACTACTATTGTTGATGAAAATGCAAAAAGAAATGGACAGAAAGTAAGAGTATCAATATTTCAAAATGCTGATGGTAAATTTTATGCTCAAGAAGGGACAGGGGTTGATAAATTTTCAATTAAAAATAAAAAAGGTATTGAATTGTCTGGCAATACAAAAGAAGAATTACTAGATAAATTAAAAAAAGAAAAATATAAGTTAAGTCAAAAAATAATAGACGAAAGATACACTCAAAAAATAAACGGGGTCACTTTTAATAATTTATTACAAAAAGCAAAAACAGGATTTATTTCAATATTTGAAAGTCCTAAATTATCTGCCCAAGAAAAGCTGGTTAAATTTCTGCAAAAAGCATTCCCTGGTATATCTGTTGAAATAAATTCAAGTGAATATAAAAAACTTGAAGAAGATTTTAAAGCGCAAAAATTATTTAATAAAGATGGTAAATCATATGGGTTTGTAAAAGATGGAAGAATATATCTAAATCCAGAATATTTAAACAATAATACATCAATACATGAATTTAGTCATATATGGAATGCTTTTGCTAAAAATTACAAGCCAGAAATATATTCTAAAGGGGTTGATTTAATTACTGGAACTAAATATCATGATTATGTTTTAAATGATTCACAATATCAAAAATTAATAAAAGCTGAATTTGGTTCAGATGCTATTATTAAAGATAAAACCACTGGCAAGTTTATTATAAATGAAAAAAGTGAAAATGCAGATGCCATAAAAGAAACTGTTGCTGATGAAGCATTAGCGAAAGCCATTGGGGATAAAGGAGAGCTTTTTGTAAATGAAGCTCAAAAAATAGCATTTGTAAATTGGCTTAATACTTTGTATCAAGCAATAAAACAAATAGCAGGATTTGAATCAATGACTCCAGAGCAATTTCAAAATTTAGATATAAATCAATTTGTTGATGCTGCTTTAAAAGATATATTAAGTGGCAAAAAAGTAAGCGATATTACAAGTAAAGATTTATCACAAATAACAAAACAAAGTACTAAATTTTCGTTAGGAACAAATGAATCTAAAATAAAAGATTATATAGAATCTCAAAGAAAAGCAGGAGAATCCGAACAAGATATAAGAATAGCAATAGCATCTGTAGCTAAAAAAATAGGACTAACTCTTAATGAAATTGACCAATTAATGGGGGGTAAAAAACCATCAGAAGTCCCTCCAGCAGTTCCCCCAACAGGAGAAACTAAAAAAACAGCACCAGAAGAAGACCCAGAGATGACTAAGATGGCTAATGCTGTTAATGATGCTTTTGTAGAGGGAAGATTTGGTACTGATGTATTAGATAACATAATAGCTAAACTTCAAGATACAGATGTTGCTAAGATTTATAATACTGTAAAAGAAAAAATTAAATCTGGTATTATTACAGCAAAAGATGTAAGAGATAAAATAATTACTACTAAGGAAGGTTCAGAAGCAGACCAAGCTGTATTGATGTATGATTTAGCTGAATTAAAAGGTAAGGAAGCTGGGTTAATGAATGAAATGATTAACGAGTCAGACCCTGCAAAACAAGCCGAAATAGCTAAAAAAATAATGGATGTGCAAAATGAAATGCAGGACAATGCATTAGCGAATAGATATTTAGGTAGAACAGCAAGTAGCATATTCAGATTAAGACAATTATGGGTTAATAGGGGGATGGATTTAGCTACAATGGAAAAGCAATATATGTCTTCTAAAGGGTTAAAATCATTAACTCCCGAACAAAGTAAAGAAATAAAAGAAGCATATAACCAAATAGCAGAAACAAAAGCTAAACTAGAAAAAACTAAAGCAGAAGTAGATGCTTTAATTCAAGAAAACGAAAGAGTAAAAGCTGAAAACGAAAAGTTAAAAGAATTAAAAGACCAATCTGTAGCAAAAGAAAAAGAAGATAGAAATAAAAAAGCATCAGAAAAATTATCTGCATCGGCAGAACGAGTAAAGAAAATTAAAGATAATTTAAGAGGTCTTAGAGGTAATATGAGTTCTGGTGTTGACCCTAAAATAGCAATAGAAATAGGTAAATTAGCAGCAGAAAAATTCTATCAAGGAGCAGTTAAGTTGGATGTTTTAGTAAAAGATATCTTAGATGACGTAAAAGATATATTTCCAGATTGGACAGAAAATGATGTTAGAAACCATCTCTTCCCTAACTTAAAAAATGCAAGCAAATATTTTACAGAAGAAAAAGATTATACATCATCTAAAAAAGAATTGAAGGATAAGATAAGTCAGTATAAAGCATTACAATCAGAATACGCTAAGACATTATTTGAATGGCAAAAAAATAGAAGAACAGATTTAATGGACAAAAGACCATGGTCTGAAAAGTTAGCCGATAGGATTTATCAATGGCAAAGGTTCTCAGTATTATCATATCCTACCACATTCGTAAAACTTGCAGCAGTAGTAGGACATAACTTATTGTTAAAGCCATTTAAGTTCGGATATCAAAAAGTTATTGCTAATATAGCAAAAATGATATCTAAAGATTTTGCTGGTAAAATGGGAGTCTACGGTGACCCTTCATTAAAAGCAATGGCTAAATATTATTCTGAATTTATTAGAAATTTTTCTGTAGCTAATCTAAAAGAACATTTTAGTGGTATAGATACAAAAGAAATATTGTATGGAGATAAGTTTATGTATGATGAATGGTCAGCAGGTAATGGGTTATTAGAAATGCCAGGGAGGTCGCATGGTTACATAAAATCGTTTGTTAAAAATCCTGAATTCCAATTTGCACATGAAATGTTAACTGGTCAAGCTATGACTAAAATGGCTGAGATTGGGAAGAAAATGGAAGATAAAAGTTTAACACCAAGCGAACTAGAAGCATTAAAAGGAGAATATGATAAGTATGATGTTACTAATGAGGAAGTATTAATGAGAATTAATAAACTAGCATTAGAGCATGGTAAAGATGCTATTCTTATGGGCGATAATAAAACTGTTGACAAGTTTAGGGAATTAACAAAGGGAAGTGGTGCAGCATCTACTTTCTTAAAAACGGAAGCTCCAATTGTAAAAATACCTTTGAATTATATTAGTAGAGCATTATTGACAAAATATGGTTTAATACAAGCAATTACAGGCAAATCATTTGGAGCTGAAAGTACTCAACATCCTAGTGTTGCTAAATTGATTTTTAAAGGTACTGAAGGATTAACAGAGGCTCAGGGTCAAGCATTATCTAAAGCCATTATGTATGGAAGTATGGGAGCAACTATGTTTGCTTTAGGATATTATAATAAAGATAAAGTTAAATTAAATGAGGATGGCTCTATTGAATTTAATGGGATGCATATTAGTAAGAATTTGGTTCACGTTCCAGAATTTGAAAGTTTTTTCAGTGGAGTAGAAACTGCTCATAAATTTAAAGATGAAAAAAGTAAATTCAATTGGATTGAATCATTTTTATTAAGCGATATGGAGATTTTAAAAAAGAATCCATTTTTGAATATGCTTGAATATGGAGTAGTAGGAGGATTAGTAAATGCGCTTACTGATAAAAAAATGAAAGATGAATCTAAAGTTAAATTATTGGAGGATGCAGTTACTAATAAAGTAATAAATATGGCTGTCCCAGGGTTTTCAAAACAAATGGCACAATGGACAGATACAGAAGAGGGTGAAGGGATACATCCTATGGGGACACCTATAAAAAGAAAACCACAAGGTAATTGGGGTGAGAGGTTTGTACAATCATTAGAAATGGCTATCCCAGGATTACGACAATTAGTTCCCACAGGAGAAGGCAAAAAAATATTTGATGAAAAACAAATTGCAGATAGTGGTATATTGAAAAGATATCAGAAATTAGGAGTTGATTTTAAAGAAGTACCTGCTCCTGATAAATTGGGTTTAGATGAGCCATTAACTCCCGAACAATATGATAAATTTATAGAAGCATATCAAAAAGAAATCAAGTTAGAACTAATAGATTTATCAGAAAAAGAATTTGAACAAACAGTTCAAGTCGAATCAGAAGGGGAAATGGAAACACAACCTATAGAAGGTACAGAAGGGACTAACATAGGTATGTTATCTAAGAAGTTTTCTGAATCAGAACTTAAAAAAGAGAAAGAAAATAAAGAGTACAAAAAAGAAAGTGCATTACAGAATAAAGTAGATGAAATTTTATCAACTGCTAAAAACAAAGTATTAATAAGATTAAAATACAAAAAGCCAACAAAGTCTTGGGTTGAAAATTAATTAATAAAAAAAATAAAAAAAAATGAAACCATACGAATTACCAAGTGACATTTCTAAGTTATTATGTGAAAAAATAAATGATGAGTATTCTGCTCATTATTTTTATAGACAAGTAGCTAACTATTGTGAAAATGTAGGATATTTAAAAGCTGCTGAATATTTTAGAGGCGAAGCTGAAGATGAATTAAAGCACGCAGAGGGGTTGCAAAAGTATTTAACTGACTGGAATGTTCAGCCAGATTTAAACCCTATAAAAACACCACAATCTGTTGATGGGTTAGTAGATGCTATAGAAAAAGCATATCAAATGGAATATGCTTTGTATTCTGAGTATGAAGAAATCAGTGCAGAGATTTTTAAAAAAGATTTATGTACTTTTGATTTTCTTCAACAATACAGAACAATACAAAGAATGTCTGTAGCTGAATATTCAACATTTTTAAATCAATTAGAAACGATAGACCAAAAAGATAAAAACTGGGTTTATGAATTTGAAAAAAGAGCATTTAAAAAGTAATTACCAATTCCCAAACCAAAATCAAAAAAAATGACAGAAGAACAATTACATGAATTAATTGAAAAAAGAAAAAGAGTTCATGCTAAACAAACTCCAAAAGTAGAAGAAGTAATTATAGACGAGCCTGTACTAGTAGAAGAAGAAATAGACGAAGTAGAGAGACTAAAAAGAAAGATAGAGAAGTTAGAAACTAATCTTGAGAAGTATGAACAGAATGGGGTAGCTAAGTTGTATTACAGTTTAAATCGCAAAGCCAATGAAATGGCTGACTTGATGAACGCAATAAGTTTGAAAGACCTTGACATTGATGACCCCAAAAGTAAGTCTTTCGACCGTCTGAAAGTTGTGTGGCAGGGAGCATCAGAAATCGCAATTTCCCTAACACAGTTAGGACAAATGGCAGGGGTACTAAAGGCTGATAAAAAAACAGAAGAAAGTAAACCATTTGTTGATTTAATTGCTCAAGAAAGAAGATAATGCAGATAAATGTATACGATACAGACATAGAATTACCAGACAGCTCTGATATTGAAACTTGGGGAACTGATATTGCTCAAGACCAATTTTGGAGACGTAAAGAATTGCCTGCATTTTTTGAATTAGTGGAATTTGATAAGGAAGGGAATGCATTGCTGACATCTAAGCAAATGGATTACGCTTTTGAAGAAGTAAGAAGATGCAGAGAAGGATTTTGGTTTATGAATAATGGTGTAAAGACCTATATTACAGGGAAGCATTACTTCTACATGACCTATTGGAAGTTGGAGAATGACATATTCCCAGACTATAGAGATACAGATAGAAGATACTTTTTATTCTTAGACCACTGGGAAAAAACACCTTGGTGTTTAGGAGTTGTAAGAGGTAAAAAAAGAAGGGAAGGTGCAACTTCCCAAGCAACATCAAACTTAGTGTACGAGTGTATATTCTATAGAAATAGCTTTTGTGGTTTAACAAGTAAGACACAGATGGATGCTAAGAATGCTTTTACTAATATGGTTGCATTTGGTTATCGCCAATTGCCTGTGTTTTTAAAGCCTAAGCAATTAAATAATAAAGACTCAGTAAGTGAATTAGTATTTGCACATAAGTCTGTTACTGTAAAGGGAAGCAAAGGTAGCACTATAGATACTGACACAGGTCATAGAAGTAAAGTGGATTACCGAGCACCAGGGAAGAATGCGTATGACTCTGGTCGTATTAGTAGATTGTTAGCCGATGAGTTAGGAAAGTTTCCCCCAGAAGTACCTGCATCTGAATTTATATCAATTGTAAGTAAAACACTTGTGCAGGGGGTAAAGAAGGTTGGATTCATGGAATGTCCATCGACAGTCAACGAAATGACAAAGGGTGGTGGTGCTGAGTTTAAAAAGATATGGGAGAACGCAGACCATACTAAAAACCAAAGAACTCCTAACAGGATGGTAAGATATTTTTCACCAGCATTTGATGGCTATGTGGGTTTTATTGACAAGTATGGGATGAGTGTTATAGACGAACCAACTCCCCAACAATATGATTTTTTAGTAGAAAGTTATGTAGGTATTGGTGACCTTACAGAAGAAGATGTAAGAGGAGGAGCAAGACAATATCTGATAAATAAAAGAGCATCTTTAGAAGGGGTTTTACTTGAAGAAGAAATTCGTATGAACCCTTTTGATGAAAAAGAAATGTTCATGTCGGCTCTTCAGGGAAGCATATATAACTCTTTTAAACTAAACGAACAAATTGATTGGTTAAATTTTAATAAAAATTGCGTAGAAAGAGGTAATTTAGTGTGGGAAAACGGGGATGAGTTTTATAAGGAGATAATTAATGCAAATGGGAGCAAAGAAATGAGGATAAATAAGTTGATTTGGGTGTCAAATCCTAATGGGATTTATGAGAAAGTTGTAGGATGGATGCCAAAAGAACCTAACAATGTTTATCAAAGAGGAGGATATTTTTCTCCGAATGGGAACTACTCATTAAGAATCGGATGTGACCCGTTTAAGTATGATAAAACAAAAGACAACAGGAAGTCAAATTGTGCGACATATGTGTATCAGATGGAGGACTTAGAGAATGAATCAAACCCATATAACGATATGTTTGTTATGAGGTATGTAGACAGGGCGAATACAACTGATTTGCAATATGACCATGTACTAAAGATAGCATGGTTTTGTGGAAGCCAAGTGTTGTTTGAAAGAAACGTAAACGGATGGAAGAAGTATTTTGAAGATAAATTGTGTAGTGGATTTTTGATGTGGATGCCTGGGGAAGTTGAGCCTGGTATCTATACAGATGGAAATGGGAAAACTGTACAGAAAATATGCGATTACACAGAAGCGTATATAGAAAAAAATGCTGGCAAGGTCTACTTCCCAAGCCTACTAGGAGACAAATCAGGATGGCTAGGGTTTGAAGTAGACAACACACAAAAATATGATGATGCAATGGCAGCAGGGTTCGCACTTATAGCAGCTAAAGCAAAAAGATATTATAAACCACAAGAAGCAACAAAAAAAATAGAATCAATTATGCCATATAGAGTGGCGAATTAAATATAAAGAATATGAAAGAAATCTGGAAAGATGTAATTGGATACGAAAACAGATATATGGTAAGTAATTTTGGTAATGTTAAATCTATATTTACTTATACACAAAATAAAGAAAATGAAAGATTAAACATACATGGGGTTAGAGAGAAAAATATATATATAGGTATTGATAATGTAGGGTATCCTGTTGTTGTTCTAAGAAATGGTAATAAAAAAATAAGAAAATATGTACATAGGTTAGTGGCAGAATCTTTTCTTACTAAAAAACAAAACCATAATATTGTTAACCATATAAATGGCGATAAAAAAGATAATAGATTGTTTAATTTAGAATGGTGTGATAAAAGATACAATATGATACACGCTATGGAAAAATTAGGTATAAAAAGAAATGGCGAATCTAATCCAAATTCAAAATATACTGATAAGCAAATACAAGAATTAATTGATTTGTACAATCAAGGCAATTCTATTTATTATTGTTATAAAAAATTAAATATAAATAGAACATCAGCATATAAAATAATAAATAAAACAAAGATAAAATGCAATACCAGCAAATAACAAGTGGAGGACAATTCCCATATCCGAATCATGATATAGACCCTGCAAAAAAGGGAGCAGATTTTTGTAGAGAATATGCGCAGGCAGCATATTACGATTGGCAATTTGTGTATCCTAAAGGTATATTCTCTGGTAATGGAGGTGACTACTCTAAGTTTAGATTATATGCGTTAGGGAAGCAGCCAAATTCGCAATATAAAAAATGGCTAGGGGTAAATGAAACTACTAACAATACTTGGTTAAGTTTGGACTGGAGCATTAGAGCAATTGTATCTGGGTATAGAGATAAGGCTATATCAAGATTAATGGCAACTGATTATAATATAACAGCAACTCCCGTAGACCAATTAGCAAAAACAGAGATGAGTGAATACTATGCTGATATCTTAGCTAGATTAATGATGCAAGAAGCTGCACAGGAACAAATGCCAGAAATTAAAAATCATCCAATAATAGCTCCAAGACCAGGCGAACCTATTGACATAGAAGAATTAAAAATGAGAATGGAAATGGGAGAGCAGTTTAACAGGAGTAAAGATGCTGAAATGGCAATTCAACTTGCATTGTATCAAAATGATTATAAAACAAAAAGAAGAAAAATATATGAAGATTTATTTGATTTAGGGGTAGCAGGAGTAAAGGATTGGTTAGGAGATGACAATAAACCATGTTTTAGAGTAGTAGACCCTGAGTGTGTAATAACATCATTTGATAAGAATGGGGATTTTTCTAATATAGTTCATGCTGGGGAAATCATAGATGTTCCTCTAATTGAATTAGCTACTGTTAAGGATGACGAAGGTAATATAATGTTTAATGAAGATGATTTAACACAATTCGCATCAACAATAGCAGGTCAATTTGGTAATCCTAGATTGTTAGGTTTGGGAACTGGTTGGATGAAGCCATATGATAAATTCAAGTGCAAGGTACTTGATATTGAATTCTATACGTACAATGATAGAGTTTATCGTGATGCAGTAGATGAGCAAGGTAATCCTGATTTCAGAAAAGCAGATTTTTCAAGAGGTAAGAAGTCAGAAAAGTATACAAGAAAAAAAATACAGTACGTATATAAATGTAAATGGATTATAGGGACAGACAAGGTATACGACTTTGGTATGTGCTATGACCAAAAAAGAGAAAACGAATTAAAAAATAAAGCTAAGACAAAATTGTCTTATACGTTTTATGCTTATAATTTTTATCAGATGAAGGCTCAAGGGATGATGGAAAGATTAATCCCTTTTGTTGATGATTATCAACTAACAATGTTGAAGATACAGAACTTTAAGAATAGAGCAGTCCCTTCAGGATGGTGGATAGATTTATCTGCTTTAGAAAAAGTAGCAATGACTAAGGGTGGACAAGACATGAGCCCTCAAGATTTATTGCAAATGTTTTTTGATACAGGGGTGTTGTTGGGAAGAAGTGATACAGATGGTGGAACTCCTCAAAGTGCAAACTGGAGACCAGTAATTCCCATAGAAAATACAGCAGCTAGTGAACTATCAATGTTTTATAATGACTTAGTAAGCACATTATCTGCTATAGAAAGAATTACAGGATATAATGATGTCACACTTGGTCAAGCATCATCAAAAACACTTGTGCCTGGATACGAAAGTGGTCAACAAAGTACAAATGAAGCACTATATCCATTGGCGTTTGCAGAAGAAAATATATTATTAAGACTTGCAGAGGGTTTATTGTGTAGAACACAACAAGGTTTAAAATATGGGGGGATAAGTGGGTATGCTCCAGCGTTGAATTCTGGTACATTAACATTTATGGAAATTTCCCCAAGCATATCAACAAGAGATTATGGAATTGAATTAGAAAAACGTACTACTCAAGACCAAAAAGCATGGTTAATGCAAATGATGCAACAAGATATTGCTAATGGGTTATTAAATACATCTGATGCTGTACTTCTTGTAAATACAAAAAATGTAAAAGAAGCTCAAATGATTTGGGCATACAGAGTTAAAAAGGAAAAAGAAAGGCAAGCAGAGCAAAGAATGCAAGAGATACAAGCTCAACAGGAAGGGAATATGCAGGCTGCCCAAATAGCACAACAAGCAGAAGCTCAAAGATTCCAAATGGAAGCAGAATTCCAATTGCAGAAAGAACAAATGAGAATTCAAGGAGAATTAGAAAAGGAAAGAATGAGAATAGAATCTGCTGAGAGAATTGCAATGGCTAATAACCAAACCAAATTACAAGTATCTAATGATACAAGTAATGCAAAACAAAATTCATCTCAAATAACTGGTCAGTCATCTATATTGAAACAACAAATAGCAAATGAAAAAAGAAATAAATAAGGAATTGCAAGCAGTATTGGACTCGATAAAAGATTGGGATGTACCTGAAGGGGAAGATTGTTCTGTGATAAATATAAAGAATGAGGAATTCCCAGACAAAAAAAACAATAATATATTTTTTTATTCCGAAAACTGTTAATATTTTTACTACACCAAATTCAATTCAAATATGTATATCAAAAAGTTCTATGACATGGAGGCTTCTGAAGCAGGAGCATCCACCGAAGAAACCCCAAGTATAGCTGCATTAATGGCTAGAGAAGGGACAAAATCAAGTGCAGAAGGAACAGACTATGAGCCTGTTCATTTAAATAATGGTGGTTGGGAATCTAAGCCAATCAAAGAAGAATCTCCCGTTGAGACAACGACAGATAATTCTAATGATAGATATGATACCCAAAAACTATGGTCAGAAGACGATGACGTTTCTACACCTCAAAAAGCAGGCGAAACAGATTCAAGAGACTGGCAAGATGCAATTAAAACGCAAACCCCTGATGAAGTATTAAAAGCATTAGGGTTTGATGACAAAGCAGTTTCTTTCATAAAGGAATTAAAAGAGGTTGACCCTAAAATGGTAAACTTCCTAAACACTTGGAAAGAAAAAGGGGATGTATCAGATTATTTGAAAGAGCTAAACACCAACTATGCTGAAATGCCAGCCGAAGATGTGATGAGACATCAGCTTCGTGCAGAGTATCCTAAAGCATCAGAAGCTCAATTAGATATTTTATACAAAAAAGAAATAGTCGAAAAGTACGGCTTGAATTCTTACGATGAAGATGAAGTAAATGAAGGCAAACTTCTTTTAGAAGCAAAAGCCGAAAAGTACAGGGATGAACTTGTAAGACAACAACAAGACAGACTACTTCCCCAAGCCCCAGATAAAACTGAGGCAATGATGATGGAACAGCAACGAATAGAAAGCATTTCCCAAAACGTCATCAAAGATTTCAATGAAAATCCGTACACAAAAGAAGTTCTTTCAAAAAATGCCATAACTATTGGAGATGGAGCAGATAAGTTCAGCTTCCCAATAGATACAAAAGCAGTAACTGACATGGTATTGTATGGTGACCAAACAGGAGAATCTATGTTTGAAATAAAAAAAGACGCAAATGGTCAAGAAACATATGTTCCCAAGTCACAACATCAATTACTTGTAGCTACTGTAAATAAATATGGCGAAAAATTCATTACAGAACTTGCCAAACATTATAAATCAATAGGAGGCAGAGCTGCAATAGACCCGATAGACAACGCAAAGCCAAGAGAAACCAGAACACCTTCTTCTTCCAATGAAGAACCTAAAACAATAGCAGGTGCAATGGCAAAATATGGCAGAGTGAATTCTGGAGGATGGTAAAAAACAAATTTTAAAAACATTAAAAATTAATAAAAATGGCAGTTTCAACAGGTACAGTGGTAAAATCCTTCGTGTCAGCGATTGATTTCTTAGACCAAAGGGATATAGACCCTAACATTTACGACCAAAGTCGTGACAGAGCATTTACTGATATTATGAAAATCGTAAATCGCACAAAACCAGCTAAAATGTTTTTCTACAATAACTTCGTTAACAATGATGTTTATGAAGTAGCAAACGTAGCATCAGTTACATCTGGAAGTGGAACAGCAACAGTTGTATTTGTAATTAACTCAGCAACTACCTTCCCAAGAGTTGGAGATTTGATTAAAACATCAAATGCTTCTAACGTAGGAAAACAAGCATTAGTTACAGCAGTATCTGGAACATCTATCACAGTTCAATCTGTAGATAATAGTGCATTTACTGTAGCTGCTTCTGATAAAGTACAATTTGGTTCTAATGCATTCCCTGAGCAATCTGGTGCACCAACAAATCGTAGATATGGATTAACTAAATATTTTAACAATATTCAAATATTTCGTGAAGTTGATGAAATATCTGACATTCAAAAGGTTGCTAAAATTGAGGTAAATGTAGGTGGTGATTATCATATCTTACCTTACCAAACAGTACAAAAAGTTATCAAATTAAATGGTGATATTTCTGTACAAATGTTAGCTGGTACTGCTTCTGCTTCATCATTAGTTAGTAGTCCATACACAAATAATACATTATTTACTAATGCTGCTCCAGGTGCAACAAGCCCAACATTAACAGCAACTTCTGGTGCAGGAACAACATTGCCTGTACAAACTACAGGAGGTCTTGATTGGTATATAACTAATTATGGTATTTCGGATAGTTCTACTACATTAGGAGTATTTGGATTTGTTGAATTAGATGAAATCATTGATAATTTTATCGCCAATAAAGCACCTACAGATATGATGGTATTTATGGGAAGTCGTGCTTATCGTTTGATTTCTAAATTCTTAAAGCAATTAGGTTCATCTTCTGTAGATTCAAGACGTTTAAGCGTAGATGGTAAGAGTTTTGATTTCAATGTAGAACACCTTTCTTATGGTGGATACGAATTTGATTTCGTTCACGTTCCTATCTTCGACCATCCACAATTATTCTCTGCTACATTAGTTGCTGATGTTAACGGTTCTATGTACTTTGTACCAAAAGACCAAGTTGATACAGTAGATAATGGTCGTCAACCAAGAATGCAGATTCGTTACACTCCTACTCCATTCATGGGTAGTGCAGCTAACAAGTCTTCTAATGGTATGATTACTGAGTGGAGAACAGGTGCTTTGGCTGAAATCCCAACATCATCAACTATGCAATTGCATACTGACTGGGAAACAGCTCAAGGTCTTGAGTGTTTAGCAGTTAAACACTTCCAGAAGTATAGAGTTATCTAATTAGTTAATAATATTGTGGGGGAAGGAATTCCCCTACATATTTTTCAATCTTTATAAATAAAATAAAATGGCAGCAAATATAATATCGGTAGCAAATGTAGCAGGGCAAAATAATGTCGTGTATTCATCTGCTGTTACTATGGGTTTCCCAGTAAAAGATATATTATTGCAAGTAATACCTTCTACAACAATAGGGTCAACTGCTTGCGTTACAGCTATTACACTTATTACAACTGGAACTATATATTATACTTCTACAACAGTAGCTAGTTTATATACTTCATCGGTTTATACGGGTAGTGCAAAGTATTCTTTTACTTCAACAATTGCAGCAGTTAATGCTAATGCATTAGCTTCTACTGTTGTTATGGGTTTCCCTTCATTAGGAGTTTTACTTGAACCAATTGCAAGTACTACTTTTGGAAGTACAGCTTGTGTTACAAAAATTACTGTTTTAGCAACAAATACTGTTTATTTTACAGCAGATACAGTTGCAACTTTAATCGCTTTGACTTAATAAATAATATTATTGTAGGGGAAGACCACTTCCCCTACATAATTTAACCAATTCAACCAATTTAAAATCAAATAATAATGTCATTAGAAAATTTCGCACATTTTAACGACCTATCTCCTAAGTTGAGATTAGAGTTAGAACAAAAAGTAGAATCATTTGGTAGAAGAGTAAGGTATAAGTTTGATATAGCTAAACCTAATCCTGACCCAGAAAAATACAATGGAGCTTTTGTATATCCTAATATGTATACATTAGACCCAACAAAGTTTACTCTTCAAGATATTTATGAAGATAGAGTAGACAAAAGCAAAACAAAAAATATAGGACTCGTTGATGATGTTTTTTTAAATGATACAGGAGTTCCTGAAAGATTTAAAAAAGTAAAAATTGGAGGTTCTGATAAAGCAGTTTTGACATTAAATCTTGAAGACAATAGGGATGATTTTTATATGGCAATGTATTTAGAAATGCATCCTAAAAATAAAGATGGCAAATTTGCAAGTAAAACATTACATCATGTTTTTTCAAGAATAGATGAAAATGCTGCTGCAAAAGAAGCTAGAACGGAAAGAAGTGAAAGATTAAAAGCATTAAATGTTGCTCAGGGAATGTCTGATAGTGAATTAATAGATTTTGCAGATGCAATGCAATGGGATAGTGCTTTAGATATTGAGGTTTTAAGAAATATGACAGAAGAATTAGCAGACACTAACCCTATGTATTTTAATGATTTTGTTCAAGGCAAAACTATTGAATATCAGTCAATGATAAAACAAGCAATTAATAAAGGTCTAATCTCTTTTGATAATTCTGAATACAAATTTGTTTGGGCTGGAAATCAACAAACGATAGCTGTGCTTTCCCCAACAGGACAAAAATCAAATATTGAAAAGATGTCTGAATGGATGCAAACAAGTGGTAACAAAGGAGATGATTTCTATAAAAAAATTAAAGCATTAGTAAGAGGCACTAAAAAAGCATCTGAATAATTTTTGATTTTGAATTGGTATATCGGCTAAGTTGGGTACATTTGTACTACTGCCCTTTTTTATGTTTGGGAATTTTTAAAATTTAAATAAAATAAAATGGCTACAACAATTACTAAGACCACAAATCTTATAAAAATAAAGACAAGTACAGACTTGGAGAGATGTTATTCTTTAAATAGTGGATATAAATTTGCATCTAAACAAAGTTATTTAACAACGGATTCAGATGCAATAATATTTACAATAGGTGGGGAAAGTTTTGACATTATTTGTGCTAATGGGATTAGTATAAATGGGTCAAGTTATACTACCTTAGCATTAGCATATCCAGCATTAATTGCTTATCTTGCATAAAATATAAGAAATGAGTTTAACAGCTAATTTTACAACTTCCCAAACATACGGAGTTCCTGATTCAATAAACTTTGTAGATACATCTACAGGTACAGACAATACTATTACTAGCCGAAGGATTTACATGAAAACTTCGGCTAATACTTATTTAGTACAGAAGGGAACAACTACTAATTATGAGGTTTGGGGAATTAATAATTCATCAATAACATTGGATGTGTTGCCTAAAGACTATGCATTGGAGATTACGGTTCAATGGATGGAAGGGGATAATGTTGTTACTGATAAAGTATATAATTTAGGATTTACTTTATACAACGAAACATTTGATTACCAACTTACGCAGGTTTTGTCGGGGAATCCATTGGTCATAAACGACAACAATTTCTTCCCAAACAAAAGTGATTTAAGAGTAAACATAGACAGTGGTAACCAAGCCATATTCTTTGCAACAGATTTATTTGCAGCACAACAATGTTACGACAGGGCTACTAATTTAAGATTAAATTCACAGTACTATTTTAATGCCAATAGTTAATGTATACAATAGAGGAAATAATAGAAATAGCTAAGATAAGCCAATACTTGAGTGCGAATGATATCGCACAGAAGGGTTTATTTGGTGGGGGAGTTGACAATGAACTTCCTAACAAATTGTATAACATACGCAAGAGTGTAGAATGGGCTCACACTTATTCCCAAAACATCACAGAAGTAAACGCAATAGGCTCAATAGAAATAATTAACACAGGAAACATAGGGCAAACATTACAAGTGTTTGTAGATGACCCTGTGCTAGGTTATATATTCTTAGGGCAGTATCAAATACATCCTGGTGACTCTTCCCCAACAGCAGTAGCTGCTTTATTAACTACAGCATTAAATACAAATACATATGGGTATGTAGCTTCTTCTACAGGAGCAGTAGTTTCGATTACAGCAAGACCTGGTTTGGGAAGTAGTATAAACGGGGGATTGCATTTATTTGTAAATATTGCTGAATATCTTGGTATATTTGATGAAACATTTGATTACACTTTTAACTAATAATATATGTCACAATTAACGGATGACCAATTAATAACAGAAGCAACAGTTATACAAGCCGAAACGGCTTTAGGTGCTAACACAGCAAACAGAGTTGGAACAATGTTTATTGATAGCATTAATAGCAAAATAAATATAGATGTAATTGACCCTAATACTTCTTTGGGAACTAGTGACGCAGTAATTCCCACACAAAATGCAGTAAAAGCATATGCCGATTTATTAGTAGCAGGATTATTACGTGACCAAGGTAATTATAATGCTAGTAGTAATTTATTCCCAAGCACTGGGGGTAGTGGTACAGGAGGAGCAGTAATGCAAGGTGATTTATGGTACATAAACGTAGCTGGGACATTAGGTGGGACTAGTGTTTTAGTAGGATATAGCATTAGAGCATTAGTAGATACTCCAGGTCAAACATCTACAAATTGGGCTATATTGAACGTAGGTCTTGGATTTGTGCCAGAAAATGTTGCAAATAAATCTACTAGTGGAGCTTTGGGAACTTCCGATACATTATATCCATCACAAAATGCAGTAAGATTGTATGTTAATGCAAACGCAGTAGGGAAAAATGGGAATAATACAATAACGGGGAATAATAATTTTACAGGTAGTAATCAATTTCAAGGAGAGGTAAATACGGAGGCTGAATTATATGTAAACAATAGTTTAAACATAGGTTTAGATGTGCCTATATTTTTAGATGGTGATGCAGGTACTTCAGGTAAAGTATTAACAAGTCAGGGAGGTGCAGCTACTCCTACATGGGAAACTCCAACTCCTGGCATTTCCCCAGCAGATAACACAGTATTCACAGGCGATATTACATTTAATCAAAACACAGAGTTTACTGCTGGAATAACAACACCAATAGCAGGTACATCTGTATTTAATGGTACATTAGATGTGAATTATCTTTTAAGAGCAAATGGAAGTGCTGGAACTGCTGGTCAAGTTTTAACAAGTAGAGGGAGTTCACAATCTCCAACTTGGCAAAATGCAGGTGGGGGAGGAGGTGTTGAAACTGTAAAAGTAACTTTAACAAGTGCAGACATACTTGCGACATATGGGTTAACTCCATTTGAATTAATTGCAGCTCCTGGAGCAGGACAAATGTTAAATATCTATAAAATTAGATATATATATAATTTCAACACTGAACCTTTTGGTTCTACTGCTATAAATTGTAAAACAGGTATAATTCCTGTGGCTAATAATCTTGCAAATTTAATAAATGGTCTTCAAACACAAATGGGGATACCATCAATGTATTCTGGGACTGTTGTTGCAAGTTCTCTTTATGAAAATCAACCATTAAATTTATATTCTCTTAATCAAGTTTTTACGGGAGATGGTACATTAGATGTTTATATTACTTACGATACAATAACATTATAAAATAATGCAAGTACAAGTAACACAATTTGCTGGGGGAGTGACGGGTCAAGTAGAAGACCCAAGTATAACAAGTACATCAAGGTATTTGTATGCTTTGTGTGCTCCATATAGTTTAGAGGCTTCGTATATTATAAATAATTTCTCTAATGGGGGAACTTCCCCTACATCAGGATTAACTTCTATAGTATCTCCTCTAAGAATAACACAAGCAGACTTTGCTACTGCTACTCAATGGAATGGAGCTAATAGCATAAATCAAGTGATTTATAGTTCTTATAAATTACAAGTGTTTGCTAATTTCATAGCTAGGTATTTAACGCAAGGTACGGAGTGGGTTAGAACACCTAATGGTATAAATATATTATTGGATGGGTTTGATGCTACTGTTAATGATTACGAATTTTATATTGATATAAGTTTATAATTTATGAATAGAATAACACTATTAGTTTTATTTGTTTTTTCTTATTGTGTGGGAAGTTCCCAAGCAATAACACAAAGAGGCACAACTGCTGTAACTGTACAAGATGCAAGATTATTTGCTCAATACAATTTTAGACCTCCAGTATTTTCTGATACTGTTCAAGCTAATCTTCAAATAGGACTAGATAGCTGTGGAGCATTGATATTCTCTAGGGATATTAATTCTTACTATTTTAGAGCTTGTAGCCCTAAAAGATGGGTTGTAGTTTCTTCTGGAGCTATAACAACTAAATCATGGGATATTGGAGGTAATGCATCCCCATCTTCCCCCAACATAGGAACAACAACATTATCTGAATTTGATATTATAACAAATGGTATAGCAAGAGCAAAAATAAAAGGAACAGGTATAGCTAGAAGTGCAGCAGCTAGAAATAAGTATCTTATGATAGATACAACCGACAAGTATTTATATTATGGAGATGCAGGTACAACAATAGACACGACTTCCCTCAGCAATAGAATAAACCTTAAAATAGATTCTTTAAAAAGAAGCAATGATTCAGTATACGCATATAAAAACGGAACAAGGGTTTTTCAATACATAAACTCAGATACAGTGTATACTCAAAGTCCAATAATGTCTATTACAAGAAACGATTCTAACATTATATACTTCAATGCAGATACAGCTAATGTATGGAGAGGTGGGAGTATACCTAATTTACAAAAAGTAACAGATAGTGGAAATGTTACTACAAATGACATTAAGGCAAATAGTTATTATTTTTTTGGTTCTGCTAATGATGATTATGGTAGATTAGATTACAATGATTATAGTTGGAATTTTACTGATGGAGATAGTGTTATAAGAGCAACAATAGGAGAAGGTGGAATTGCTTTAAAAAATAAAGTTAGTGGTTTTCAGTTTAATATAGTAGGAAATAATTTAACGGCAAATAAGCAATATCAAATGCCTAACTATACTGTAAGTACAGCACAAATTTTACCTATTTCAGTTAATGGTAATTTTGCAGATAATACAGGTAATATTACAATAACAAGTGGGAGTGGTACGGTAACAAGTATATCTCAAGGATATGGTATTACTAATTCCCCTAACCCAATAATAAACACAGGAACAGTAACTGTAGATACAGCAACACTTAGTAATAAATATTTAAGAATAGTAGATACTACAAATAAGTTTGTTAATAGAATTACAAGAACAACAGGCAAAGATTCAATTATTTATTTTGTAAGTGGGACAAGATTTGCTATAAAAGATAGTGTGGGAACTAATCCTCCAGCAAGTGGGTATTATGGAGCATTTCAAGATAATACATCACAAACTGCTGCATCTATTAATACTGCCTATGCTGTAAAATTAAATACAACAGATTTAACAAATGGTGTTAGTGTAGTTAATGACGGTAGTAGCAATCCGACAAGAATTACATTAGCAAATACAGGCATTTACAATATACAATTTTCATTGCAACTTGAAAAAACGGGTGGTAGTGGAAATATGATTGCAGATATTTGGATTAGAAAAAATGGAGTTGACATTCCATCAACTACTGGAAAAGTAGTACTTACAGGAAGTGCTAATGCTTCTCCAGTTGTTGCAGCTTGGAATTATGTGCTTGATTTAGCAGCAGGAGATTATATCCAATTAATGTGGGCAACAAGTAATGTTAATGTTGAGATAGTAGCTGCTGTTGCCACATCACCACATCCTGCAATACCTTCAGCAATTTTAACTGTTACTCAACAAGCTGGTATATTAGCTGGTACGGGAATTACTGCCATTAATTCCCTAACAGGAGCAGCTCAAACAATGGTTACAGGAACAGATAGTACAGATTTTAGGATAGTATCTACTGGCACTTCCCATACATTTAACTTACCTACTGCATCTGCTACAAATAGAGGTGCTTTATCATCTGCTAATTGGACTACTTTTAATAATAAAATAGGAGCATCAGATACATCAGTATTTCAGCGCAAATCTATTCCATCTTATACATTCTTAGCAAACAATACAACTGCAACGGCAAATGCTCAAGCATTGCCTTTTAAAGATACATCAGGTACATATACAGGTTCTATTGCTTGGAATGGGACTGCGCCAACATCGGGGAATTTTAGTTATAGATGGACACGAATAGGCAAGATGGTTACAATTAATATTTCATTAATTTATGCAAATGCTGGTTCAGCTAATACACAAGTAGTAGTTGGGTTGCCATCAGATGCACCTACACCAACAAAGCCAGCAGGATTAACTGCTGCATCAAATCTATTATATCCTGCCATTACTCAAATAAATGTAGCAAATCAAACTACTTTAACAAGTAATACAATGCGTGGTATGTTACGAAGTAACTCGTCAAATAATGGTTTTGAATTTTTAGTTAATAACGCATCAAATGCAGCAATAAATTGTTTTATTACTTGTACATATTTTACTGATTAATTATGAAACATATTCGACAAATAAATAGCGTAAATACTAATACTTATACAATAGTTGATTTATCTAATTATGATGGTATAATGGAAGAGCATCCAATATTTAATGCGTTTCCTAATGCTTTTGAAATTTCGGAACAAGATTTGCCTGATTTTATACAATATGTAACTTATGAAATTGAGGAATTAAATACAATTATAACCAATAGGCAATAACAACGGCAACAATAATGAAAATATTAATTGCAATATTCTTATTCCCATCATTTGTATTTGCTAACACATACTATGTATCATCAAATGGTAGTGATGGCAATAATGGATTAACAATATCTACACCTTGGCAAACGCTTAACAAGGTGCAAAATAATGTTTCGGTTGGAGATTCGGTGTTATTTAGTAGGGGAAGTAAATTTACTGGGACGTTATCCTTGAACAATAAAAACGATATATTTTTTGGTAGTTATGGCACAGGTAGACAACCTTTATTTTGGGGTACGGGAAGTAATGCTTATCCTCTTATAAATGTATCTAACTGCTATAATATTACATTTTACAACATACTTATTTCGGATACTACCATTTCCCCAACAGACAGGACTATAATAGCAAACATAAAGGTAGCCATCCAAATTGAAAACAATTCTAATAACGTATTAGTAAGGAAATGTACTATGGATAGGGTTGGTTATGGAGTTTATATAACTGGGTCTTCTAGTGGGCAATGGATAGATTCTTGCGATGTAGGTAATTTAAGAATGGTAGTCAATACTCCAGGTGGAGATGATGATTTTGGCGCAATTCCCGTACAACTTTCATCTTCTAACAATTCAGTATCCAATAACTACTTTCACGATTGTTATGCAGTTAGTTATGATTATATTTATGATGGAGGAGCAGTTGAATTCTTTTCTGAGGATGGGTCATTAGTTCAGAATAACATTGTAATATACAACACAATTTATGATTGTAATGGATGTTTTGAATTTGGAGCAAATCAAGTTTCAACTATATCAAGAAATACTATTGCATACAATAAGATAATAAATTCCTCTAGTTTTTTGTATGTAAACAATTCAGGTATTTATGAGGTTTATATACAATATTCGCATTTGTATAATAATATTTTTATTCAAACTGCAACTAGCAGAACAGGGGAAACTGACATAATAAAAATAAAAGTTTATGACCCAACAGACAGCATAATAGAATTTAAAAACAATATTTTTTGGGTTACTAATGGAGCTAATATATTTAATGCTGATAGATTTAATGATGGGCAGTTGGTACATCAAAATAATATGTATAAAACTAATGGCAATTTAAATATAACTCTTAACCCTTCTGAATACAACAACATATCAAGTCCTTGGGTGGACATTACAAATACAAACCCTTTGTATTGGGATTATAACATTCCCATAACTTCCCTAGCAAATAACAATGGAACATTTGTGGACATAACTAGAGATTTTAATGATAATGTAGTAGATAATCCTCCTAGCATTGGGATATTAGAATACGCAGAAATACCACCAACACCACCAGTAATAATAAACAAAATACTATCTAATAAAAAATTTACAAATTCATTACCATAAAACACTAATAAAAATAATAATTACTTATCTTTATAACGCAAAATATAAAAAAATAGACAATGGATAATGCACAATTGACAAATGTATTAATGACCTGCATACTTGGTTTAATTGCTTTTGTATCAAATATTTTCATTAAGAAAATGGATAGGTTTGAAAAGAAAATAGAACAAATACTAATGTCTGACGTTGCTATGAATAAAGATATCGAGGTAATAAAATCTGATATTGACAACCACGAAATTCGCATTACTAATTTAGAAACAAAATAAAAAAATTATGGGACAAAGTACATTATTTACACTGAACACATCAGATTTCATTAAAGGTTTATTAATGGCTGTTTTATCTACAGTCATAACAATTGTGTACCAAACTGTGGAAGCAGGGTCTTTGGTATTTGATTGGACTGCAATTGGCACTATGGCACTTACCTCAGCACTTGCATATATCATGAAGAATTTATTTACTAATTCTCAAGGCAAGTTTTTTAAAAAAGAAAGTTAGATTTTTTTTTGTCTTGGGAATTCTTAATTGATAAAAAAATAATGCAAAAAATCAGAACCCAAAGAAGACGATTGTTTTTTGATATAGAGGTTAGTCCAAACATAGGTATGTTTTGGGAGGCTGGATATAAAAAGAACATAAGTCACGAAAATATAATAAAAGAACGTGCGATAATTTGCATTTGTTATAAATGGGAAGACGATAAAGATGTAATGTTTTTGCAATGGGATTCCAAACAGTCAGACAAAAAAATGTTAGAGCAATTTGTCAAAACAACTCAAGAGGCTGATGAATTAGTTGGACACAATGGGGATAGATTTGATTTGTCATGGATAAGAACAAGATGCCTGTTCCATAAAATTCAGATGTTCCCAAACTACACAACAATAGATACATTAAAGATAAGCAGAAGTAAGTTTAGGTTTAATTCTAATAAATTAGATTACATAGCACAATTTTTAGGTATGGGTAAGAAAATCCATACCGATTTTTCATTATGGAAAAACATTCTTTTAGACAAGGATAAGGTCGCCATGGCTAAAATGATAAAGTATTGCAAGATGGATGTAATTTTACTAGAAAAAGTATATAAGCAAATAGCAACTCACATTATGCCTAAAACTCATTATGGAGTAATATTTGGCAGTGATAGAAGTGATTGTCCAGAATGTGGCTCAGATGATTGTAAGAAAATTGGGGTTAGAGTTTCTGCATCGGGGACTAAGTACCAGCGATATCAATGTAATACTTGTTTTAAATACTATCAAAAAACAGTAAGATAATGCATAAAGATAGAATATTAGCAATATTAGGGGATGTGCAAGTACACGAAGCTATTGCAATTATAGAGTCGATAGGCAAAGAATTAAGAAGAAAAAATTCAATTAGAATTAATAATAAAGTTGGGCAAGAATCATTAAATTTGAGTAGGACTATAAAACCAAAAAAATGAATGAAAAAGACCTTAAAGAATCATCCGTTCCCGAACAGGAAGAAATAGAAGAGTATGTCTATGAAGAATCAACCCCATGGAGTGAAGTAATACATTCAGTTTTTGCAGCGTTTTCTGCTATTGAAGATATAGACATGGCAATGTCATCAAATCAAGACAGGATAAGAATAAAAAGAATACGGAGAAAAGGATTGATTTTATTGGATATGGGGATAAGTGAAATTTATCAAGATAAAATAGAAGAATATGGAATTGAAGAAAATACTGAAGATATATAGTTTATTAGCATTACTGCTCACAGGATGCTATAAGCCTATGGATGCATTAAGAGATATAAATAAAGCAGAAATGCGTTATCCTAAAGTTGTTTCTGACTATGTGGGGGAACACTTCCCATGCAATCCAAAAACAGATAGCTTAATAAAAATAGACACTATATACCAAGACATAGAGGTTATATGTCCTCCTAGTGATACGTTATACGATACTATTAATCAAGTCGCAACCAAGATAATAACAAGACCAATAAAAAAATATATATCCATTCCGTCTAAAACTATTACCATTACTAAGTACGTGCAGGATTCAGCTAAAATGAAATCATTGTATTTAGCCAATTCCCAAACACAAGAAGAATTAAAAAAATGCTCAGAGCAAAAAGAAAAGAAATCTAATTGGGTACTTTGGTTAGTTATTGCATTATCTTGTAGCTTATTACTTAACGTAATTCAAATAAAAAAATAGCCATGCAAACAAGTGATAATTTCGTTAAATCAATAATAGCTTCAGAAGGTTTAGAATTAGATGCGTATAGAGATTCTAAGGGGATTCCTACAATTGGTATTGGAACAATTAAATACCCTGATGGGGTAAAAGTTAAGATGGGTGATAAATGTACTGAGGAACAGGCTTATTTTTATTTGAATGATTATGTAAAAAAAATGGTTATTGCTATAAATAAATTAATAAAAGGTATAGATATAAACCAAAATCAATTCGATGCTATTTGTTCCCTGACATACAATATAGGAACGACAGGGTTTACCGATTCCACAGTATTAAGATTAATGAAAAAAAATCCTAAAGACCCATTAATAGAAGGGGCTTGGTTAGCTTGGAACAAAGAAACAAAAAATGGAGTAAAAGTTCCCAGCAAGGGATTAACTAATAGAAGGAAAAGAGAATATCAATTGTATTGCACTCCTGTATAATTATAAAATTACATTTACAGAATAAACATATCCCAAGGCATCTTTAACTCTAAATGTATATTGAGTATTTCTTCCCAAACCATTATAAAAAACTTTGGATGTATAATTAGTAGTGGAATTTCTGCTGAATTTATAAGGAGGTTTTCCCCCACTTGCTTCTAGTTTTATAGATAAGAATAAATTAGGTGCTGGGACGTATTGTTCAATAGGTACATATCTTGTTCCATTCCAAACAAATAGCTTCATGGTAACATTGTCGTACAACGTGCATACAGACGTTTTGATGCAGTTTCTTGAGTCCTTTGCATAGATTGTATGCTGACCTGTAATTACGTTAAAAAACGTATCTTTTATTTGGTATGGGTTGCCATCTATGGAATAAGTATAAGGAGCAGTTCCCCCACTTCCAATTGCTTTTATAAAATTACCTTCGAACTCTTGAGAATAGCATTTCGTTGACATCAACAAAATGGTCGCAATGATTATTTTATTCATGGTTTACATTTTTTGCAATATTGAGGAGATAGTTTACCTTTCTCAAATACAAAATTAAGTTCTTCTGTTGTAAAATCCTTGCCAGTTTTTATAATAGTTCTACATTTGCTACATAACAACGCTAAATTAGAATTATTGAATTTAACTATAGCTTTATATCCGTTATTCATAATATTTAAATTTAAGAGTTTTTAATTTACGGAAAAATTGATTAGTTAATGTTCCATAAGGTATATTGTTTTTTTTAGAAACCTCCATCAAAGAATTGTAAATTTCACCAGTTTCTATATGAATAACTTTTTTTTGTTTCTTTAATGAAAGTTTATTTCTATGCTCTTTGGATGCTTTTTTGCCTTTATTTTTTGGGATTAATCCTTTTTCAAATCTTCCTAAATTTACTTTTTTTTGAGGTATTTCAATAACATCTTTTTTTATATAACTCCAAAAGAAACCTCCAGAGCTATAACCTTTTTCTTTTAAACAGCTTTCTATACCATGTCTTTTTATATTTAAATTTTTAGAAGCCTGCATTGCATTTTTATGGGATTTAATGTATTCCCCATTTAAATTATATTGATATACTTCTTTAAATGTTTTTTTAGAATACACTATTTTTTGATAATCAGGATTTTTTAAGGGAGTTATTCCACCATCTGAAACATTGGTAATATTTTCATACTTTTCTCTATAATATTGTATCCAATATTTTTCTCTTTCTTCCCAATTATCTTGATTACAAATTTCTTGAATAGATATACTAGGTTTTAAATTTAAATCTAATAGTTTTCTTATCCAACAATGAATTGGAGAATTGAATCCAGATTTTGATTTATTTATATGACTATATAATCTTTGTTTCAAATTATTAGTTTTGCCAATATATCTAACTTGGTTATCTTTTGGGTCAATTAATGTGTATATTATTATATCTTTCATAATATGAAGTTATAATAAATATTTCTTTTCGCAAAATTACCACCATTAAATTTTATAATAGCCTTATCATTACTCATTGTCTTCGGTTTTAGTTTCTTCATCATCAGGTCGTTCCCAGTGCCTGCAATAGAAATTGTCACCTAACTCATCTATTAATTTTTCAGGGTAGCCATTTTGTACCAGCCATTCCCTTACATCCTTAGTGTCTTTTGGTATAGGTTTGGGAAATCCAAACATCCATCCTGATGGGGGGTCTATGTATATTGCCATAATATTTATTTTGTTTTTAATTGTTCTCTATACCAAACACAACCAGATATAAATGAATTAGAAATAAGAGCTAAATTCTTAAATTCTACATTTAAATGATTTAAATATTCCTTTGTTGCTTCTTTTATTTCTTTATCTGATATTTCTTGTTGGGGAAGTTCTAATGTTCCAACACAGTGATTTAATAATACATCAAGTGCGTTTGTTACTTCAGATGGCTTCTGTATATGAACTTCGTCATCACTAATGCGCCATAGTTGAAATGTGATTAAAATTGTTAATGCTTCTTGTAATGTCATAATTAATCTTTTTTAATCGTTATTAATAAAGTTGTCCCATAGCTTTCTCATTGCCCATTTTATTAACTCGTAACCAGCAATTATCAGTAGTGTGTGTGTCATTTTTACTTTTTTAAACTGTTTACGTTTTCGTAAACGTCAGGGAAGATGTGTAACTTCCCTGACGTAAAGATATCTTTTGCATAAAGTACTGAATAAAGATACCTATTGCAAATCATTACTTTCGAATGTGAGTAAATAATATCTTTCAGCAGAAAACATTGACATTTTTATTTCTAGCCTTTCATCAAGGTCATATGATTCCCAGCCATCTATCCACGCATCCTTAATCATTTCTTTTTCTTCTCGCAATAGTGTTTTCTCTTGGTTTAGCATATACTCATCAAACTCTAATTTTGATAAGTTCTTCCAGTTTTCGAATATTACTTGTGTTGTCGTTTGCATATGTTTGGGAGTTTATGGTTTAGTATATTGCTTTGTTTATTGTTTTTCTTTCTTCTCCATCCAATATCGAGTTCTCTGTATTTTCGTACTTAATGCATACTTGTTTCCATTCGGATATGTTTATTGCCACATTTTTCCAAAAAGCAGCGTATACCACTTTGCTAAGTGTAATTGCAGACATCTCATAGCCATCACCTTCGTAGTATGGGTCTTTAAAGAAGTTGAATGAAGACGAAGGTGCACCATATTTTTCGGTAAGCAGATTTAAATATGATTCGTATCTATTTTTTATATCTTCCCACGACACATCTTTTTCTAAGTAAACTTGTATCTGCCATACTTTGTGTGTTACGGGAGTTGATACTATTAAAACCTCTACTTTGTTATTGTCTACAACACCACTCATTGTTGTAGCAGTATTGCTAGGAGGTATTGATACTTTAAACCCTTTTGCTTTGTACTTAGCAATTACTGATTCTCTAGTTCCCTCTACTTTAATACCTATAAATTCTTGGCTATACGTAATAAACGTACAAACAATTAATAATAATGATAATGTTATTTTTTTCATGTTTTTAGTTTTATAGTTTGTGAATAGTTTTTTTTACATCATCATCGTTTTGATGTCTTTTTTTATAGTTCTCGCCTCTTAATTCTGGCTCTGACTCTTGTAGCTTTCTTCTTACTCTTGTTATTGTGTCGGGGAACGGGAACTTCCCATTAGCGAAATCAGTAAGAAATTCCATAGCAGTTTTATTTTCAAAAACATTTTTGCCCCCATACTTAAAGTAGTAAAATGCTGATATTAGTTTAGAATCATTGTCTTTGTAGTGGGGATATTTTATTAGCAGTTCCCGAACATCATTTTTGATTGACTTCATTTTTTCTACTATCATAATATGGTTTTTAATTAGCTGATTGTTCATATACTTCTAGTGTAGGGTACTTTATTTCTTCTATTGCTTCTATCTCAAGTAAGCATTCTCCCTCTTGGTCTATAATAAGGTGGTACTTATCTATTCTAGACATTACTATCCCCCTATTTATTGAAGGGTAAATAAGGCTATTGCAATAGACGTATCCTTCTATAGAATCCAATGGAATCGCTTCCCCTTCATATCCATTACTTTTGACACATAGTAGTGCTACTTCATCTGCTAATTGAGATGACTTTGGGAATCTCGTTACCTTGTAAATTTGCTTTAGTTTCATGTTGATTTGTTTTATGGTTTATGATTATTTTTTTTACTAAAATTCCATCCTTGTTTGTGTACATTTCTCCATCGGGGTTGCATCTAAACAAAGGGATTCTTTTTTTGAATGGTTTATTCATAAATACTTAGTTGGTCGATTATAGAATGGAGTTGTCTTTGACTTAGTAAGGGAAGTATTTGTATTGCTTGGTTATCAATAATAAGTTCTACGTGACTTATTTCTATGTGGTGACCTCCCCCAACATCATGAAACCCATGTCCCTCTTCTATTTGAGGTGATAGCTTTTCATAGTAATACGTGACTGATAATTCTATGGACGATTCGTCCACAATTAACTCGGTGAATTTTTGTTTCATTGTGCTTAGTTTAGTTGTTTAAAGTTAAATTTGTACGTGCAGTAAATTATAGTAACTATTACCCCCTACTTTTTCAATTTTAATTACTTGGGGCAATGGCTTACCATCCTTTATCATCTTACGTATTCGTTGCTGAGATGCAGTGTTTGTTTTAGAATATTTGCAATAAACTTCTTTGGCATACTGCTCGGTTGTCATAATTGTTGTTAATGTATTTTCCATAATGCAAATATAGTATTTAAATCGCAATTACGCAATTAGTTAAATTTATTGTTTCGTCTTACCATTTTTTCCCATGACTGATTCCCATGACATCCATACCCTGTTTTACATGATGTAGACATTGCAATGATTATTGCAAATAATCCAATAAGAAGTAATGAGATGTTGTGATTAATTTTCTCGTTCATAGTAGATTGTTTTAAATTGTTTTTAAATTGTTTGTGATTCCATTCTGACATTATAGAATTGGCTCTGTCAATTCCCTCACGATTTTGTACTCGACTACTTACTCTGAATTCTTTGCACCATTCGTTATATGGTGGTTTGTTAATTGGTAATGTTTTCATTTTAGTTTAGTTTAATGGTTATCTAATAGTATCAAGTTGTCTAGTTCGGTTATGTTAGATGTGTCTTGTAGTGCTATTGTGCCTACGTGCCTACGTCCATCCCAAACTTCAATGTCATCATCTCCTACTTCCAATTGGTAATCTCTTTGTTTGGGAAGTAGTGCTAACATACATACTGCAATTAAGAATATACCTACGTATTTAATAGTTTGGCTCATAATAGTTTAGTTTTCGGTTTTTAAATATTGTTTGTATACATTGCCAGTTTCTTTGGATGTTCTGAGTACATAGAACTTCCCGTTCACACTTTCGTATACGGGGAACTCTTCACCTTTGGCATTCGTAAACGTCTTACCCGTTGGCTTGTCCTCAGACGTTTTCTTAGGGGTTGTTTTTGTAACGAAATTGCCATCGGCATCTCTTACTACTTTTGATTGGCTAAATGCGATTGTTGAGGCTAAAAATAAGCCTACGATTAATGTTACTTTTTTCATGTTTAGTTTGTTTTAATGGTTATTAATTATTAATCAATACGTACTTTACTTTAGATTTCTTGTCTAGGTTTGGTCTTAGTTGGCTAACTCTAGAGAACCCGTAATTCCATTCAAATAGATGTTCCCCTACCCACGTAATTTTACGTAAGTATTTTTCATTGCCTTGTATAAGGTAGAATCTTTCTCCTTTAGTCATAATGTGGTTATTTAGATTGTGATAAATTATGTGTTACCCCTCCAATTTTCATAGTGTTTATGGTCTTAAGATTAACCATTCTAAACTCTTTCTTCCCCGTATCCCATACTACCATTAAATCTCTTTCGCTAGGATTAAATGACATACCCTTGCCATTAATTCCCTTACGCACACCTACCCTTGCAGTCATTTTCCTTACACTGCCATCCTTCTTAACGAAGGTTACACTAAAGAATCTACCCTTAGTGCTTTTAATCATTTCAGTAATTGTTTTTGTTTCCATTGTCGTTTAGTTTATATTTTTTTAATAATTGTTTTGTCGTATTGTAAACTATCAAATAGTTGTGCAACCTTAACTGCTTCTCCCCGTTCATAAAAAATCCTAGCCAATTTAATATCAGTTGTTAGTGATTCTACATAGACGTTCATAGAATCTTTGGTAATGTTTAAAATTATCGATTCGTGATATAGCGTTACATAGTCACCATTCACTTTTGTTTGGTATTTAATTATGTGCTTATCCATTGTATGTAGTTTTAGTTGTTATTAAATAGAAATTAGGTCAATGTGGCTAGGGTTGTAGTGCATTATTGTATCGTGTGGATATGCTTTTTCTAGTGCATTAACTAACGCATCATTGTCATATGCTACGTCATTTTCCCTTTCATCATCAACAATAGGTTTAATTATGTATGTTATTTGTTCTTCGGTTAGGGAAGTTAGAAGTAAAAAATCTTCTTCATCCCACGCAGTTGTGTTAACTTGTACAAGGTTTAGTTTTTTGTTCATTGTGATTGTTTTTAATGATGAATAATTAATTTACATATTGAATCATATCGCTATGGAAGTTGTCTAGGCTTCGCCTTCCCCAATGCAATGCACTCTCGTATGTCTTGAAGTACTTCTTATCTACTTGGTAGTTTTTTTGTTTGTTTAGGAACTCGATAAATACTTTCATTGTGATTAGTTTTAAGGTGGTAAATTTGGTTTAAAAGAAGGGAAGTAGTATAACACTACTTCCCGTACAATATAAGGTCTAGAATCGCCTCTAATTAACTCTAGCGAAATCTAATATCATTGCAAATGCATCATTATCTACACTAGCACCCGTTCCAACATACTTAGATTCTAACCTAGCATTCTCTCTTTTAGGTACGGGAAGTACGTGAGATGTGTAATGAGTAACCCCACTGAACAAACCCCATAACGTTTCACCTTTACTGCTCATCTCACTAGATATTGACTGCAATAACTCTGCTGAACGATTGATGCTATATTGTGATGCCTCATTTTTTGCTCTTGAAGGTGGAAGAGATATGTCTACATTTGTTACCCCTCTTACAATCTTAGCAATGTTGTCTTGCGTTACGGGAATTTCTGATAGCTTAATAAACGTATCGAATATGCTTTTCTCAGCAGTAGCAATACCCGTAATTTCTCTGATAGATGTTTCTACCTTATCGTGTATTGATGCAGTGTGTCTAGCACTTTGTTTGAGTAATTTACTTGCACTAGCAAAGGTATTGCGACAACAAATAGTGAAGTTAACTTCACCCCATTTCAACGATGTAGTCCCGTCATGACCATTAATTCCCGTTACATACCCTTTTACCTTTGTTCTATTTTTACCGATACCATTAATCTCATTACCCGTTGATAGTTGTAGGTATACCTTACCACCACCATTAAACATACCACCCGAATGAATCTCATAGCCAGTTTTCTCACTGATTCTATGTAGCAGTTCTGCTAGTTCTGAGTTTTGATAAGGGACGTAACCATCTTTACAAGTAGCAAAGGTGGTTTGTGTATCTTCCCTAACGATACCAAAAAATCCCGTATCACTACCACTAGGAAGTAGTAATGGTTGTTTACTTACCGACCATCTTAACCCGTACTTGTCTAGCAAGGTCGCTACAGCATCGCTGTTTTCTTGGTTAGTTACTTGGATACCATTGAATGCTGAGTTTAAAATGTTGTCAGCAGAAAAAATGTTGTTGTTCATAATTGTTTAGTTTAATTGGTTTAAAAATAATTATTGTGATTGTTATACTTATACTGATTCGCTAGTTCTATTGGCAACCTTCTCTAGTTGACGGCTATTTGCTGTCTTAACTAATTGCCTCACATTTTCGTACACGTGTGCAATTTTACCATCAGTCCAATTGTGAAAGTAGTTACCTTCTACTTGTGCAAATTTAATTTCACCATAGTGGTTAGTGAACCTTACCGAATGTACTTCTTTAGGATATGGAGTGTACTCTATGTCATCGGTTAATCTTATTGTCAGCATTGTCCACCCTTTCATCATTTTAAGGACATTTTTTATCTCTGTAATGAGTTCTTCTGCATCCATTAATTTAGTGCTAGATTCGGAGAAAAGCATATCAGTGATTATCATTTCACCTCTAGTGTAGTAACCGATACGCTGTTGGTCAATTAAAATGTTTAATTTAATAGTTGATTTTTTCATTGTGTTTAGTTTAAATGATTAATAATATTATTGAGTTATAGCCCCATCGCAAACTAATCCGTTTAGGATGCTACCCTTTAATCTACTTGAGATTCTTTTGCCATCATTATCTACAGCATACCAAAACCCGTAGCCATCGCCATCAGTGTCGTGCACTAGTAAATCGCCTTCCTTAGTTTTGTAGCTAGATTCAGTGAATTGGTTTCTTATATGCGTGTTTTCCATAAATGATGGAGTGTAGGTTACTTTGTTATTGGAGTCGTTATACCTAATTCCCGTTACACGAAAAACCTTCTTTTTTTGAGGCATCCCATCTTTGTATATGTCTTTTAGCCTCTCTACTGCCAATTCAATTGCCTTGTTAACGTCATCTACTTTAATAATAAATTGACATACATTGTACTTAGCAAAAGAGTATGCACCTTCGTACAACTCGTTGAAATTAACCTCTAATTGAATTGGTGTAGAGTAGCCATACACAACGTATGTGAATGGGGTGATTATTGTACCCCTATTTTTTTTGGATTCGTCAAATTTTACTTCGAAGTTCATTGTGTTTAGTTTAGATTTGATTAATATTGTTACCATTACTTCCCTTACAATAACCAAAGATTATCAGCAAAGCATACAGCAATTGCCAATAATACAATAGCTATTAATTGAATCGTTTCTTTTTTCATCTTGAATGTATTTTAAAAGTTAGCCTTCATTTAAACCATAGAGGATAAACTCCGAAGGCGAATAGTTTTCATTGAAATTAGATTCTACCCGTACCAAAACCATGTGTTGCGTTAATTGGACAACCAACTCTTCCCGAACCACATGACTGAAATGTAATTAAGATAATAGAGATAGCTAATAAGATGATTGCTTTTTTCATTGTGTTTAGTTTAGTTGATTAAATAATTATCGTGAATAATAACCTCCAGTTACGTTATCCCAATACGCATCCTCTTGTGCTCTTACATATGCACTATCATCATTCGCTTGTTTGTTGGGAATTGATGCAGTTATGTGATATGCTTTTCTTGTGTTTGTATCAAAGTATATTGTATCACCTTTCTTTAACATTTTACTCGTTTCTGAACAAAAAGAATTGAATTTTGCAGTAATTTTTTTCATTGTTTATAGTTTAATTGATTATTTAATGTGGTTATCTACTTACAACGTAATCGGCTAATGCCATTAGTACATCGTGTTTTTTGTCCATGGTCATACCACCATTATTGATAGCTTCCATTAGTTTGTCAAATGCATTAGGGGTAGTAGTTGTAGTTGTTTCTGTAGTGCTCATTGTAATTGATTTATATGGTTATTTAATATTCATTTCCCTTCCTAATCTATACATTAGGCATCCAAAGAACTCAGTATCTAACTTCCCCTTACAACATAAGTAATACTTAGAATACTTGTCATCGGGTGATATCTTTTCTATTGTAAATTTCACTGCTATTTTTGGCTTGAATAGCCATTCTTCGTTAAGAATTTTGCCTATTAGCATTGCTTGTGTATGTCCTAATTCGATTAGTTTTTTCATTGTGTATGTTTTATATGGTGATTAAATCTTTACTCATTAAACGCATTTCTAGGCGAATTGCAGTCATTTTTGTGTATTCCCTAGCATCCATACCTAACTCACTAAGATAGGTCTTAATTTTGCCTTCTCTGAAGTCAGTAGGTCTAGTGAACTTTACTACTTGATGTGATGTAGCAGATGCTACCTTAATTGGTTTACGTACTCTCATTGTATATAGTTTTAGTTTGTTAATTAATTAGTCATTAAATCGTCTAGGCTGGGCATCTGTTCTGCCCAATAGAAACCTTCCTAAATCAATAGCCAAATCTCCAATTGTTAATGATGACCTATGTGATGGTGCATCAAACCAATATCCTACTGATGAACCACCTTCATCGCTTCTGTATGCTTCTATAGCATCAGATTCGCTGATGGTCACACCATAGCGATTTTTAACATTGTCGATTCTTTTTTGTAATGATGTCGGTATTTTTTTTGTTGTTGTCATAATATATAATTTTAATTAGTGATGATTAATAGCTTTTAATGAACCAGAATCCATTAGGAGAATAAATGCTATAGTTCAATTTCTCTGCAATTGAATGAATAGCCATTAGCACATTATTAGTTGTTTCTAGAGTGTAGTAGAATCTTTCCCCACCATACCATTGGATATCTTTGTTAGCTTCTATTTGCCTTCTGATGCAATAGAATTTATTTGCTTTGTGCACCAATATATCTTTCAAATCATTAACATCTACTGCTTCTTTAATGATTCTAATAGAATATCTATCCAAGTGCTTAGTTGCATCACTGCTAATTGCTATTGACTGCAAATGTGCAAATAATTGTTTTTTAGTTGGTTTTTTTGTAGTTGCCATTGTGTTTAGTTTAGTTTTGATTAATAAATTATGTAGGGGAATCACTTCCCCTACATTGTAATCAGTTAACCTTTACAATCTATTAAAGATTGTCTTACCAATGTCCTCGAATTGTCTTTTTTTAGCATATTCATTATTGTATGCTTTGTTTTTATTCAATAGAAACCATTTACCAAATTCATTGGTTTCTTCGATAGTAACACATCCATAATGCGTTACCAATGCATCATTGTAAGTTACTCTTACTACCACTTGGAATATGCAATCGCATATACCACTAGTTTCATTAAGATTAACACTATAACTCACTGCAAAACCATCGTCTGAAGTAAGTTTTTTGTCATTGTAACTAGTAAAGTTAATTCCGTCTAATTTGCTAAGTAAATTTTGCATAGTTGTTTAGTTTAATTGTTATAAAATAGCGAGGGTAAGCAGAATCGAACTGCTATTAGACCACCCATTCCCCTCATTGTAATAGATTTAGTTTTGGATGCCGTCACCTCCGTGTTCTATAGCATTTACCAACGTCCTTACGGGAAGCCAGTCACATTTTCATCATTTTTACCATCCGTAGATTACTTGTGAGGTCTAGAGATACTTTTTATAACCTTGTTAGGTCAGTGAGGTCGTTCCTACCTTGTCCACTGAGGTCTAAGTTTATTAAGGTGACATTGACTAGGTCACACCCCCGATATCTACACTAGCATCTAAATCGCTTCGCTAGTATCACATTGTAAAAGTAGTAAAAGTTTCGTTATCGCAATCAACAAGGTTGTTAAAACTTTGTGAAAGAAAAATTAACTGCTAACTACCACTTAAAAGAACTAGTTGAATTGGCTTCCCTCATCAACAACATAAAAGTACAAAAAGGTTTTGATATCGCAATCATTGTACTTGTTAAAATTCTGTTAAGGAATTTTTAGCTATTATTAATGGTGTATTACTATATATAGTATATAAGTGCACATCTAGTATGTCTATGTATGGTATATAATAACAAGTTATGCATGGCTGTAACTAAACAAAATAATAAATATACAATATTAATACCATAACAAGATGTATAATGCACAGATAACGTATTACAAAAATAACTAAATTAGACCAAAAATGCTGTTTTGTAACTAATTGATTTTCAATGCAATACATATTAAAAAACGAAAAACCGATTTCTTCGAGAATCGCATATCGCAACGTGCCCTTGATGATTCCCTTACTTTATGGCAACATACCCTAGAATCGCCTAAAAATGCCCTTAGAATTGACTAAACTTTTTAGCATTGCACTAAAAACATTAGCAATTGACATATTATTGCATATAGTTATAATGTATAGAATAGTGTTATATGTCAGAACTTCCCCAACATACCAACAATAACCCTATACTAAAACACTTAGCACATACACTAAACATATTAGCATCACCACAACTTCCCATACTAAATACCTTA
>Ga0209400_1000229_pt1 | contig 49967 bp, 81 predicted proteins | sample M_130807_EF_Meta_FD_187313 | JGI IMG/M metagenome (GOLD analysis project Ga0209400, IMG submission 187313) | Freshwater microbial communities from Lake Montjoie, Canada to study carbon cycling - M_130807_EF_MetaG (SPAdes) (version 2) | ecosystem: Environmental > Aquatic > Freshwater > Lake... | reverse complement strand
AACAGTTAAAGAAAGTTTCTATTCAAAACTTTGTTCACTTAAAAGGAACCAATGGTCGAAATAAAAACAAAGAATCACTTGAAAAAGATTTAACCTACATATTAAATTTCATTAGTAAATTCAATCCTAAAATTGAACCTAAACAAATTAAAATCAATGAGTTCTCTGAAATCAATGATCCAGGCGTTCAAATTCAAGATGGACCTTTAGGTTGTTATTGTTCTCATTTAAGAGCCCTAATCTATGGTTACTTAAACTATGAAGACTACACTATTATTTGTGAAGATGATATCTCTATCACCAATACTGAAAAAATTAAAAAGTATATAAAACAAATACCAGATGATTGGGATGTTATTTGTTTAAATTCAAGAGCAAAAAACATAAGTTATGGTGATTTACCTTTTTATAAATTCACTGATGACTTTCACTCTGGTCACTTTTATATTGTTAAGAATAAATGCTTACCTAAAATATTCGAAGGTATGTATCCGATGATTGACCAGGTTGATGTTTTATTATCAAATATGGTTCCTAAATTAAATATCTATAATATACCCGATACAGTCTATCAAAAGAACTTAGAGACAAATACTCAGAGCAATCTTAATATCATTTTTAGTTCTCCTAATTATAATGTAGTAACAGATGCTTTGAATAAATCAGAAGAACTTCTAAACCATTTTGCTAATATTATTCTACCACATAATGAAGAACAAAATAAATTGATTGTTAAACATATAATGTATGATGTTATCTATAACTTCATGCTAACAAAAGGTAATAATAATCCTGGTTCCAATACAGAAGATTATGTTTTTGATAATCCATATGAGGGAAAATGGAGACATAAAATGTTAGTGAAATTTGTAGCATTCTTTTTACAATGTTCTAAGAAAGGAATAGACCCTAAGTTAGCATCACAAAGTCTAGTAAATGTTTGTTTATTTACCTTAAACAAGTTCACTGAATTACACGACAATGATACTAAAGCTTATGGATTTGGATCAACTGCTCACACATACAGAGTTGGTGATGATTTGTTGCTTAAAAGATACAATCAAAAATTGAGATGGTCAACTGAAGGCCATGATGATCCTAAAACAATTATGAGTAAGGAATTAGAAATTTTAAACAAATTGAAAAATGTAAATTCAGTTCCAAAACTTATTGATAATGTAGATATGGATATAATTATGGAATACAGAGGTGAATCTATTTATAATGATTTTAACCTACCTGATGATTGGAAACAACAGATTACAAATATCTTTTCAGAGTTAACTGATAATGGTATATTTTATCCAGAGTTTAGATTACAAAATATACTTGTCTTAAATGGTAAAATTAGTTTTGTGGATTTTGGATTGGCTGAGTTTAGAGATAATTGTGATAACACAGAAAACGTTGAAAAATTTATTAAGTATTTGAGTTTACTTGATGATAAGTTTAAAGTTGTCACTGAATTAAATGCTAGACATATATTAATTTCAACATTCTTAGAAAATGTCCTTTAATTGTTTCAAAAAAGTTAATGGTGGTCACCTAATTGATTACTCTATTGGTAATCTGAAATCTGATTTACATATGAGTCATTCAAAGTGGCAAAAATATGGATTATCACTTAAAAAGGAAGTAGATTATGATGCTGCTATTGCTAATACATTTGAAGTATCTGATAAAATAAGATCAGAGGTATTATCTAAAATTCCAACAGAATTACTTAATATAGAAATACCACATATTTGGTATTTAGAAGTGACTGGTAGTGAAGATGATAGTACAATGATACCACCACATATTGATAGTTTTAGAATATGTACTATAAATTACTATATTAATACCAATGGTGAATCTACTCATTATTATAATTATGAGCCAGGTATTGTAAAAGAAATTGAACATTTTTGTTCTAAAGATAATGAATGTTGGATACTAAACACAACAATTCCACATTCAGTAAAGCTTATTCCAGGTAAAACAAGGTCTATACTTGGAGCATCTTTTTTAAATACACCTTATGATAAGGTGATAAGTTTTTTTCCTTAATAATATGATAGATTTGAAAAACGTAGAAATAAAAACCAATTCTTCTTTCTTAAACATATATACATTTAATGACACTAGTCTATTAGATAGATGTATTGAAGAATCTAAAGACAAGTTAGAAGACGTTGGAACAAGAAGTGTTAGCTTCTTCTCTGATTTTGTTACAGGAAATTATATGTATGGAAATGTGAGAGTATGTAAATCTCAAAAATTAACACCTTCCCTAAAAGAAATGTTAGAATTTATAAATGAAAGGTTTAATTCTGATTATAATGGTGTAATAATAAATTATTATAAGAATGGATTAAACTATATTGAAAAACATTCAGATAGTCAAAACCACCCACCAAATGGTGTCTTATTAATATCTTATGGTGGATTAAGAAACTTTAGAATCTTTGATAAAATTACAGATGTCAAAGTAAAAGATATACCACTAATAACTGGTGAGATGGTTCATATGGGTGGCAACTTTCAATCTGAATTTACTCATGATGTTGAACGAGATGAAACAATAACAACAGAAAGATATTCTATATCATTACATAAATATATGGGCTTAGGATTGTATGACTAATTAATTAAAATTTAACTTATGACAAATATAAAAGATTATGTTTTAAATAAAATAGAAACCACTGATATAAATACTTATCCGTTTTATAACCTTTATATTAATGATATATTCCCAGATGATTTCTATAAAAAACTAAAGGATAAAATGTTGTATTATAAATACAACGAAACCTTACAAGATAGAAATTGGGATAACCCTAATTTTATCAATAAAAGATTTCCACTATCTGATATTAATGATGATGAAATCAATATAGTCAGAGAAGTATTTAGTAATAATGATATTAGGAATGCTTTAATGAGAAAATTCTATTTTAATAGTTACTTAGATGAAATCGTTTTTAATCATGATATGCAATTTGTATTTACAGATGGAATGAGATTCCAAAGAGTACATACAGATATACCAGCCCAATTTATATCGGTCAATTTCTATATACCAGAAGATGATCTAACAGATGAACAAGAGTTAGATAATGGAACTATATTATATGATAAAGAACTAAACCCTTGTAAAATAGTTAGATATAAAGAAAATAGTGTTTCATTTTTTGCACCACACTTTTATAGTTATCATGGTTTTAATACAACAATAAAGAATAGAAATACCTTGTTATTCTTTTATGCTCAGAAAGACCTTATTAAAAGGTTTTATGATAATAGTAAAAATCAAAATGGTGAACAATATCCTGATAAGTTCAAAGATGTTATCCAATGGAAAATATCTAAATATAGATTAGTTGAATATGGCTTAGATGATTTGGAATTTCTAACTAAGTTAATTAAAGAAAAGAGTGACTGTAAAGTAAATACATTAAATGGAAGAATAGAATAATAAGTTTAGGAAATTCTCTATAAAAGTAGCGGCGTCTTTTACATTAAAGATTTGGTATATTCATTTTATTTATTTTTTACGATTTTTATTAACTTAATTAAACAAGTAAGTTCTGCTTCTTCGTAAGATTGTATTGGATAAACTTCAATAAAACATTCTTCTGTTTCTAAGTTCCAAATCTCATAAGATTGATGTGTTGGTATTCCTGATAATTTATACTTCTCTCTAAACCATCTAAATGCTTGTTGGTAAAGTGGTGCTTTTATTACAGGAATATCTGTTGAATTATAAACAATATCATTGGATATAAATAAAGTACTCGCTAAATAATAACCAAAACAAGGTTCATTAAATCCAAGTTCTTTGAGTGCTAATGCTTGTTCGTAAAGTGTAAATTCTTTAGTCATTTTATTTAATATTTTAAACTGTTTAAAACTTGTCTTTTTCTAATTAATCTTGATTGAATGTATTTTCCATAATCAATATTGTCAGCATCAGTTTCATTTGTAAGCCAAACCCACCTTAAATCTTTTTCATCAAGTTCATCATCAACTGAAACAAACCTAATATAAGGTAATACTTCATCATCAAATTTATCATAATCAAGTTTAAAATTCATTGATTCTGCTAAAGTTACTATTTCTTCTTTTTTCATATTATTTAATTTAAACTTTATCATCTAAGAATATTGAGATGCAGCGTCTATAGCTTCTTGGAGTGTATCAAAACACTGCCATTCAGCATTATTTTCAAAACGGTTTCTAGCACATTCATCAAGTGGTCCACCGATTGCCCAAGTTTCTGTTTCTTGAATTGTTAACTGTCCACAGATAAATTTTTTATCTTTTACTTTTTGGTAAACTTCACCAGTTGTTAATACATATATTTTACTCATTTGAAAATCTTAATTTATAGTATATATTATATCACTAATATCATTAATAGTTTTTCTATATATCATCTAAAGTATTTATTTTTCTAAGGTATTTATAATGTCCTTCTATTAATTCTGGTTCTATCTCTAAGTAAGATAGACAAGGAAGTACTTCACATTGAGTACCAGTTTCAATATACTTTTTGAAAATGAATTTAAATAAATCATATTCAGTACATTGTGGTGAACATAATTCTATAAATTCTTCTCTATTGGGAATTTCCCAACCAAACTCCGTCTTCTTAGCCAACCCATTAGTTAGCTTCATATAATATTGAGAGTGTTGAGATTTTGAATCTATTATCCTTCTAATATGTTCTTCGGTTATAAAAGGTCTAGCTGCATCGTGTATAATTATTTTACGGTAAGGTACATTGATATAATCAATAGCCGTTTTAATAGACGTTAATCTATCATTAACATCATTTATTAAGATGGTGTGATTAGTTTCTATTTTACAATTAGAGTTGGTGATAATGATAATATCATCTACGCACTTTTCTAAGACATCAATAGAGTGTTGTATAATTGGTTTACCATTTATTTCAAATAATTGTTTAGGAACTGAGTTATTAAACCTGGTACTATTACCAGCAGCAAGTATTACACCGACATTCATATAATATTATCTATCGTTTTTCTCTCCACTCTTCTGAGCAATGTAATCAAATCTCCAATTGATTTAATTTTTTCTCTCTATCATCAATTATAATATCCGATAGTAAATCTGTTCCAAGATGATCTATTAATACTTGTTTTTTATTAAAGATGTTATTATTTTCAATATAAGTATCATACATTGACTTTGTGTGACCATCATCAAATGTTTTACTTTTGATATAATTTATCCATTCTTCCCCAGAGTCAATATCATTTACGGGTGGTGTCCAATCTACTTGTTCTACAAATGATTTACTGAAATCAAAATATCCACCACTCACATCTTCCTTAATTATATGTAGATGATAGTTTTCTTTAGGTTGGAGAAGATTTTTTGAATTCAACACTATTTTTTCAAATAGTGTTTTAGTAACATTCATTATTCGGACCTCACCATCGATATAGATATTGAAGTAGTGACGTGTAGCTACTGGTATTGGTTTAGTAACACTCAATTTAAATCTTTGTGTGTTGGATATTCTTTTAAGATAGTTTTTATCACTATTATCATAAATATTAACATTGTTGTTTCCAGATTGGATTACAGTTAATTGTGTCTCTACACTCCAAGAAACTTTATTATCATGTGATATGATTGGTAATATTTTTATAATATCACCATTTTCAAGCTTATGTACTTTAATCATGCGTAAAATTTAAACAAAGATAAGAAAGATTATCTTAACATCCAATCTCCACTTTCAATTTCTTTGAAATTGGAAACATCGTATTTATAAACATAAATCCAACAATCTAAGTCAGTAGATGTTTTTATTTTTTTACGGATATATTCATCACCTTCAAACTCGTCTAATTGTGTAAAAATATTTGGATTGATTAAATAAACATCACCAAAGACTTTACTTGATTTATCTTCTACTAGACCTGGATAAAACTCATTTACTTTGTAAATCTTTCCGTTAACGGTTGCTTTACCACATTTAACAAAATCTCCAAGAAGTGTTCTTCCAGAATCTCTGAATAGTCCATATACAAATAAATATTCCATATTGTATATATTAATGAAACACTTAAATAAATTTAAGATGTTTCATTTCAGTATGGTTTCTATTTTTTCACTTCTAACTCCAGACTTTTGTGATAAGAAATCATCACATCTTTGTTCACTTGGCCAACTAACCTCACCATTATGAAGATTATGAAAAGAACATCCCCATTTAGTATAATAATCATCAATCGGGAAATCCTTATCTAATTTAGAAGTTAGATAATAACAATTTTTACAAAAAATATTACTCATTAATAGTTACTGTAACTTGACGGATTTCTAAATCTTCTGGTGTGTACTTACTATCAAAGTCATCAAAGTCATAAAGTTCATGACAATATTTAATAACTGATTCTGCTTGTTCCTTATCCATTAACATCGGTGTGTTACAGATATAAGGGCCTTCCATTTCATCTGCATTAAAATAAAGGTCTTTGTTTTTTACTTTTACAATGTAGTTATTCATTATTTCCAAAATATTTGTACTGTTAATATAGATGCTGCTAATACTAAGCAAACCATTGTTTTTGTATTTATTGGCTCTTTTAAGAAGAAGTGAGACATAAGTGCGAATATAATTGCACCTACGGCAAACCCAATTAATCTACCGGGCCATACTTCACCATTGAATGCTGACGCACAATACTTTGTAAAGTAAATAAGTAGTAAAGAGATTGGTATTCCCAAGATAGCAACTAATAGAGGATTGTTTTTGGCCCAAGACCAAAAGAACTGACTCTGTAACTGAAAAAAGGCCAGTGTTTGGCCTATGGTAATCAGTATAAGAGCAATGAAAAAATCTTTATTCATTAGATTGTAGAGTAAATAAATGTGAATACAATAACTAAAATTGTTATAGTACAAATTATGGTCTTTAATTTTTTCTCATTTTTCATATCTAATGAGAGTGCATTTAACATAATAAGTGAATAAATGGCTGGTTCTGATACGTATGGCTCTTTTTTGATGATTAAGACAATCAATCCAATAGTGAAAAGTAATCCACTAAAAATTCGAGACAAGACAAACTTCTTATCTAAAAGATTTTGGGTTTTTAAAATGTTGTTGATGATTCCAAGTACTAAGGTGATGATGAAAATTTCGTGCATATATTTGAGTTTTTAATAATTTATAAGACAAAGATAGTAAAATTTTATTAATAAAAAAAGTATTTTAATATATAAACAAATGAGATACTTAAAAACATTTGAGGGATTTGGTCATTTTGATTTTACCAAAAGTTTATTCAAACAAATTGATTATGATCAATTTGAAGAATGTACTTCAAGTCGGATATTATCATCTGAGGTAGATGAGGTATCGGAATGGGAGTTTGAATGGTTTATAGGACTTTTGAATTCTAATTTAGTTCATCCGATTAGGATTGTAAGATGTGAAAAAGTTAAAAGGCATTATAATGATGATGTTTACTCGGTTGTTAGGGTTTTTTTAGAGCCTAAGATTAATTCAGAGCATTCTGAGATGTTATTATATAAATTCGACGATGATTATTGGGTTCTTGAATCAATGGGTAAATTTAATAATTACTTTGATGGTGGATCGGATTGGACCTATTGGGTTTGTGATACCAAAGATGGATTGGTTAAGTTAATAGAGTATTACTTTGGTAATATTAAGGAATGGTTATCTCCGGTTACTGAATCATTATCAAGTGGTGAATCACTTTATCATGAGATTAGTGAAATAAATCCTGATGAAAAAGAGTTTGTTGGTCTAGACCAATCAGTTGTAAATAAAATTGAAAGTAGATTATTACCGGGATTCATACTTGAGAAAAAATATTACAATTTTTTTAGGAATTCAACATTAATTGGATATAGTTATTATGTAATCAACTTACCAGATAGTGATTTTTATTTTGATATCTTTCAATTAGACGATGAATATTTTGACGTTGAATATTTAGATACTCGTGATCCAAGTTATGGTAGAACAATGTTTAATTCACATTATTATAGATGTGATGGAGTTGAAGGGCTATTACAATTCTTACAAGATGAAAACATCATAGAGTAATTTTATCACAACCGTTTTCATAGGTCAAGTATTTTATTAAGTTTAATATCTCTTTTTAGTTCTATGATTTCAGATTCTAATGGTTTAATTTGTAATGGATGTTTGGTTATTTCTCTTTGTACAAATCGGTTTGGTGGCTCATTAACTATTTCCAATTTAAGAAAAAAAGTATTAGCCATATTAGGTTGAACATAATTTACAATCCGGTAAGTATATTTTGAATCTACACTAACTTGCATACCAATTGGATACCACTTCTCTAATATTTGAAGTTGAAGAGTATCTGGAGTATGATTATATCTAATCACATTTTCTCTTGAGTGTGAGTTCTGATAATCCCACCACACTAATGATTTTTTACCGAATGTTGACATTACTTATTTGTGCAAATATAAGGAATATTTTCATTTTTAATATATTATATTAAAGAAAAGTACAAAAGATGGTAACTGCTAAAAAACCTAAAAACGATAAGAAGTTTATCTGTTGGTAAATTTTAATATATACCATAGTAAAATTTAATCAACAACATGAAATACTTAAAGAAATATGATTCATTCAATGAATCAGCTAAATATGGACCAAATAACACAACAGATATATCCGAAGACATTGCTGAAGATATTATTGATAAGTTGGTACAAATCAGAAAAGAAAAAGGTAAGTTCACAGTAGAAGACTTTATTGAGTATATGGAAGAAAGAGGATCAGATGATAAAACAACCGATTCAGTTATGCACTATTTAGTTAACAAAGGATTTGACTTTGATGTGGAAACCGAAGAGCCTTTAACTGATGAAGAAATTGCACAAATAAAAGTTAAGTAATGTCTAAAGCTAAATATGATAAAACTATTAAACATCTTAAAGGTAAAGAAAAGATTCTTTTCTTATTAACCTCCAATAGATGGGAAGGACACGATGAAATACCAAAATCATCTGCTCTTGCATATCAAATGCAAGAAGAGTTAGGTAAAAGTGTTGTAACTATTATTGATGTTTCTAAACTAAAAATCTATGAGTGTGAAGGAAATGTTAGTGGTAAGAATGGTAATGGTTGTGGATTAAAAGAAGCAAAATTAAAAGGTGATAAAGATAAAACTGGAGAATTAAGATGTTGGGCTTCATATAATAATTCAGATGATGAATTATATAAAGTAATTAATGAGTTATTAACTTCTGACTCTGTTGTATTCTTTGGATCAATTAGATGGGGTAAGATGAATGCTGTTTATGCTAGATTAGTTGAAAGATTAACTTGGTTAGAAAATAGACATGCTACCTTAGGTGAAAGTAATATTATTAAAGATATTGAAGTAGGTGTTATCTCAGTTGGTCACAATTGGAATGGTGAGGAAGCAGTTAAATTAGAAAAGAAAGTTTTAGACTTCTTTGGATTTCAAACACCATCGGAATTATTCTGGTCTTATCAATGGACTGAAAATTCAAAAGATGAAACTAAGGCTGGTTATAAAAAAGATCCTAAAGATTTTGAGGATGAGTTTGGAAAAATCTTAAAAGAAAGTATTATAAAGTTTAAGGACTTTTTTAGAGTATGAAAAAGCTAACACAATTAATTACTGAATCTACGGTTAACTATGATTCGGTGGAAGATGTTATGATACATCTTGAGGATATGGGATTTAAAATAGAGACTTTTAATGATTTAGGTGGTTATAGAGGTAAGAAAAACCTTTTCTTTGGTCCTGGACATTTTGATGATGTTTATCATAAAGTGAATTCATATGCTTTTAAGCCAAGTAAAGTCGATTGTTACCCAGTCTATGTTATATCATTAGTTAAGAAATTTTATCCTTTTTCAGATTGTGATTTGTATGGTAAGGTGGTTAATGAATCAGAGGTAATTAAAAGGAGATTAAATACGTGTAAAGTTTTTTACAGAATAGATACAATATCAATTACAGGTGATTCAATTAATAGTGGCTTGTATGGTGATGCTGAAAAGAATCTACAAGTTACTTTCCACATAACAGACAAATCATATAAAGTATCAGATAGGTCTCTTAGTGAAAGAAAATCAATTGAGGAATGGTTACATTTAGTTGTTAAAACTTATAAGATAACTAACATCTATTCTTTAAAGTTGGGTATAGATGATATTTCAATTAGTATATCAACCAATTATGGATATGCGGATGAAATCAAAGAGGCTTTAATCGCATTGCAAATGCAATCGAACTTAGATAAAATAGTAAGTGATTATAAAATAACCAAATCGAGTATTGATTATGAATTCTTAGGTAATCAAGCAAATAGTATAATTATTACTTATTCTCCAAAATAGAGTCACAATCATTAATTAGACTATCTAATGTTTTATCTCTATTAACTTGTAATCTTAATTTTTCAATCATTTCTTTGTTGCATTCTTTTACTCTTATGCCAAAGTGTTGCCAAAAAGCTTGCTCATATCCAAACTCACCAAACTTTTCTTGTAGTTTTTTTCTATCTTTTCCATATGGTGTTGATATCCAATCTAAACACATTTGTGGTGTTATTTCTTGTGCAAATCTTTTAATCAATTTATCCCAATCATGATCTAACGAATCTTGCTCATCAAATTTGTGACCACAATGACAACATTGATAGAGATCATTTTCATAATCTATAATAACAAGATTCTCCGTTGTTTCACAGTTAGAACAACTACAATTATTTGTTTTATCACATTTAGGACAAGTAAGTGCCATGTAATTAGATTGTTAGTAAAAGTATAAATACGAGCCATCCCCACCCATCCTTATCAAAGTATGATAGAGCAACAATACCTAAAACCAATGCTATTTGAAAGGCTCTTAGATTAAATACTGGTTCGTTACTTTTTTTAAATGTATTAAATTTCATCTAATAATTCGTTTATTTTTGAGTTTCTATTTGATTGAACGGATTTGAATAAACTGCTACTATGTCGATTAATCACACCAATGTCGTTTTCGACAAAATAGTAGTCCTTTAAACGTTTATAAGACGATGGCACAAGAAGATGGGATCAGATGATGAAGTTCAAGCTTCTTTAGTACTAAATAGCGCAAAAATTATAAGAAATCGATCGTGTATTTATCACGAAATGTTATATTCTTATTCAATTTATTATTTGTATGTGAAATAAGTGAATCAACACTTTGCGATATGTCTGCTATTATTTTATCAGTTTCTTCATCGCCCATTACATGCTGTTTTAAATTAGTCATAACACTTGTTAGATAATCTAAGTAAATTGAATTTTTATTTTCCATTTTATTTGTCTGTTTCTTCGTCATTAATTACTTTCATTTGCTAATATTTCATCAATTTTTTCATCTCTAACTTCTATTAATAATGATGGTATGTGTTTTCCAAACTTATCGACTATTTCTTGTCTTGATTTATCAACATCAAATAATCCATGATCTAACCATTTGCTCACTATTTCATCATATAAGTATTTTAGATAATCCTCTTTAAGAGAATTATCTTTTATTTCATCAGACCACTTGACACATTGTTTATTAAAGTCTCCCCAATCTGATATATTTTTCATTTTACGCTTATGAGTTTTATGATCTAAATAAAACTTATAAAGTTGGTATAATGGATATATCAGTAGTAAAAGAGGTAAAAGTTTTAACATATATCATCAATTTTTAATACAAAGATATAAAAAAATTTCAAAAAATTACTTTTTAAAGCAACATAAATATTCGTCAAATTCTTTAGCTCCCATTTTTTCCCAAAAAGGTTTACTTTCTTTTGTTGTCATAACATAAATTTCATCTTTGAAGTAAATGTCTAAAACTCCATCCACCATTATTTTACCAATACCCATACCACGAGCACTTGTATTAGTAAATGCTGATAAAATTTCTGGCTTATCAAACTTTCCTTTTAGTTTAACTTCTATCTCACCTTCTACTTTACCATCAATAATGATTTGATAGAAATCGGTTTCTCCTTTTTTATTACCGAAAGAAGGTTTAAACATTGTCTTACTTGTGGCTTTTTGAAATTTCATATTACAAATATAAGAATAATATTTGAATATATACATTATGAGAATCGAGTTGATTAACTCGAAATTCAAAAAAACAAATTAAATAAATATGTACACAAAAGAACAAATTGAAAAAGCTGTAGAATCAAAAGGTTATGTTTGGTTTGAAGGTGATAATTATGATGTAAACATTGTTGGTGTTAGAAACTCTAATACTGGACAATCTGTTACAAATTTATTTGATGATGTATTAACAATGTCTTATAAAGTAAATGGTGAGTGGCATTTTCATCAATGGCCTGGCACAACAGATCCAGGTAAAAAAGGTGTTATGGAATATCACAACAAAGCTGGAGTTGCTCGGTTAGTTGAAGGACAATATCGTGGTTCTCACCATTTAGGATTACATCAAGGAAAATACGAAGCTCTTTGTCAACAAAAAAATGTAAAGGTTTATAGAGATCCGAATCGTGACTTGATTTATAATGAAGATAAAATACAAGAAGGTGTTTTTGGAATTAATATACATCATGCTGGTATTGATTCAATAGAAGTATCCAACTGGAGTGAGGGATGTCAAGTGTTTAAGAAGCTATCTGATTTTAATGAATTTTTAGGAATATGTAAGAAAGCAAGTAATACTCACGGTAATTCATTTACTTACACATTAATAGAATCAAAAGATATTGTTTAGTACCACAACAAGTTAATTAATGGTATCTACTAATTTACTCTTGTGTTTTTATAATAGGTAATTGTTTATAAGGTCAATTAAAAGATATGATGTTTTATATCCTGTGAATGCTCCGATTGCAGATGGAATAGGAAATACAATCATCTTACCTAAATCGGTGACATACTTAGGTCTATTAACAATTCTACCCATAAAAAAGTAATAGGTTATATATCCAACTAAAACAGCTATATCTGTTTTAGTAGCGATAAATACAACTAAGGTTGCTCCAATAAATCCAAAAAGAAAGTTATCTCTAAGTCCTTCCCAGATTTCTTGGTTTGTCGCATCGTTATATTCTTTAATTATTTTCTTGTATTTTTTCAAATCAAATTTGTTATTATTTTCTCAATTATATATATGTGAAAAAAACAAAAAGATTATTTTTTTTCATAATTTAACCTTTAAATAAAGTCAGAATTGGAACGGTATTTACCTAAACCGATTGTGTCAAAACCATCCATTCCTGGTTTACACTCAACATTCATTAGTTTAAGTACATCATTGATTGGATTCACACCAAAGTTAAATTCATCTGATTCATTATAAACTCTTTTGTTGTTTACAAAAAGTTTAGCTGATTGGTGGCCAGATCCACCAAAGTAATCGGTTTCAATTCTAGCAATTGTTTTATCTTTTCCAAACTCTTTGATGTTTGGTATATTGATGGTTGCTAAAACACCACCATCAAGTTCTGTAAACTTAATTTGATTTTGAGTTTTATCTTCTAAGATAGTTTCTAACTTAGAATCTCTTAGTTCTTCTTTTCTTAATAAAAAAACGGATATACAATGTCCCATATTTATCTTTTAATAGTAGCCAAAATTCCTTTATACTCAGTCATTATCTCGTTATAGAGAGGCTCATCAAATGACTTCATCAAATTAATAAGTTTCCCAATTCCCGATTCTGCTGGTGTAGTTTTGCCAGATTTAATTCCCATCATTTTGATGCGAATTTCTTTTTCTAATTTAAGTAAGTCTTTTTCTTTTGCCATTTTATTTTAGTATTATTTCTTTCAATTCGCCAAGCAAAGTAAACACATTTATCTGAACAGTCCCAAGTATCTAATAGAATACCTTCACTCATGCAAACAACATGTTTTGCAACTCTAAGAATATAAGTTCCATCATTTGTCATGGTTTTTGCGGTCATTCTCTTTTGACCTCTGACTGCTGGAAAGGCTATTTTAGTTGCCTTAAATCCCAATTCGTCTAAAGTTTTGAGAATTTGGTCTTCCCACTTTCCTTCACTTTTTTTACGGGTTGCTCTCCAACCCCATTTATACATCAACTCGTGTACTTTACTATATGATTCACCGGTTGCTAGTGTCACTGAACGGACCATACAGTCTTTATCACTTTTAATATCATCCGATGTTTTAGGTTGTATTCTCTTAAAAGCTTTCATAATGCAAATATACGGAAACTATTTAAAATAAAAAAACCACTCTTTGAGTGGTTTTGTTAATTATTTAATTACTTTTTCTTTAGGTACAATTACAACATAAATTGTATCAACTACCTTACCGACACTTTGATTAGTTCCACCAAAAGCATGTCCAACCGGATTCTTATCCAGGATTTCTACTCCAGTAACAAAGTGACTTGTTTCACCTCGGTTATTAAACCAGTTTTTACCAAAAGTTTCGTGATAAGTAATCTTTACCTTCCATCCTAAATTGGCAGCACTATCTAATTTACTGATGATAGTTTGGTCTTCTCTATCATTATCAATTGAGAAGTCAAATGGTGTAGATGAATTCATACCTGTTTGTGTCATGTTTAAATGACCTTCATATGATTTCCAAATCATACCAGATTTTGAGAACTGAGTGATAAGACCAACACGTTCACCGTTGGAATAATTTTCAGAACAAGAAGTTAAGAAAAGACTGGCCATCAAAATGGCGAAAATAGATTTGAATGATTTCATATGTTTATTTATTTTATGAAACAAAGATATAAGTAAATTTTGTTTTTGCAAAATATTTTTAATTTTCGTATCTCTATTCTTTATTAAATCATCGCTTATACAATACTCACAATACAAAGTGTTAGTTTTATACTCATCACTTGGTGCGAAAACAATCATCCTTGAGCATCTTATACATGGAATACCAATCATTCTATAAATAAAAAAAATTATATATAGTGTATATGAAACATTTAAGTAAGTTTACTCTATTTTCTATTAATGAAGGTTTTACCAATAAGGATGAGATTAAAGAAATCTTAGAGGATTATCTTTTAGAACTAATTGATGAAGGTTATGACAATTCCAAAATAAATCTTACATCTTATGTTGACTCGGAAGATTTTCAAAGATTAAAAAATGGAGAAGAACTACGATCATTATCCACATCTTCAGAGATGACTCAAGGATCAGTTCCTTTCTATGAATATGTGGTAAATTTAAGTAAGTTTCACTCATTTAATAGGATTTTGACTGCTAAAAAAAGAATCAAAAGTGATTCAAACTTTTTATTGTGGTCTCTAACTTCTATTACTAGTCAATCCTTACGAGTAAATGAAGAAGTTGATGAGTCCACTCAGATAACCATTAAGTTCATGTATAATAAAGATAAAGCAGCATCGGAACCAGAAATAGTTACAGAAGTAAATCCTCAATTAAAAAAATTGGAATATAGATTTCAAGTAGACCAATTTGGTAGAAGTTATACTTGGAGAAAAAAATTTTCAAAACAAGTAGAATTATCAAATGAATGGTTTTCAAAAGTTAGAAGAGATGGTGTGTATTCGTTAAAAACAGCTCACTATCCGGAAACTCAAAAGATGATTTCAGAATTATTTGAACCTAAAGTTCAAGAAGAATATAAAAAACTAAAATTAATTTTTCCTAATTTATCAGAGTTTGTGAAAACCGAAAGAGGATTTAGTTATAGAGCTAATTCACCATCTGATAAAATATCTGTGGAAATTTATTCTAAAGTACCGGATAAATATAATTTAACAGATAAATTTGTTGATTTTGAATTATTTTATCAAGTCCACTATTGGGACAGGAGTTTATCAAGATATTAAAAAGTAATCATTCTTATTTTAATATATAATAGTATGATAAAGAAATGGAATAATTTTCAACCAATAAACGAGTTAAAACATAGGACCTATCAAGATGCCGCGATTAAACTAAGAAGACTTGGGGGTGTTCATAAAGAAAGAGCATCAAAACTAGACCAATGGTCTTACATCTCATCGGGTAAGCACCTGGGAACTTTTAATATGAAATTTGATATTCAGTCTGTTAAATTTGAAAGTTGGAAAACCAAGGAAATAACTTGGGAAAATTGTTTAGTTCCAAATAAGATTACGCATAAAGATTTTCATAGGAAAATGAATATGGTCAAAGAAGGACCGTTGTCTGTTTATATATGGGGTGGGCTAGTTGATAATCCATATGAATTTTATGGTGATAATCCAGAAGACAATATGACTCATATTAATTGTATGGTTGGGGTTATCTCAGAAGAATGTTATCACACTTCTTATTGTTTTTTTATCAATGTGAAAGTAGAATGGATTGATGGTGAGATGAAGATTGCTCGAGGTTCGGCTGAGATAGATAGTGTTCACTCTGGTGACAGTGATGTAGAAGGAATTGGATTTTTTGCTGATAGACAGTCAGCATTGAAATTTAAGAAACAATTCTTAACTCAAGATAATATGAGAAATATGGTGGATGGATTTGAAGAATTAAGAGATTTCTTTATGGAACATTCAACTGGTGAGGAATGGAATAATTATTTTAAAGAGTTACAATCAATTTCTGTAAATAAAATATATCAATGATGGTAAGTATAATTTCTTTCATAGAAGACAATTTTGTTTTAATTGGTGGTTTAGCAGCTGCGTTTAAGTGGACATATGAATATTCGCAACAAAGAAAATTTGAAAAAAGTAAATTTCTTTTAGAAAGAATTGAAAAGTTTTATCAAATAGAAGAAGTTAAATTAGTCAATAAACTATTAGATTGGAATAACACCTCTATTTATTACGAAGGTAAACAATATGTAATTGATGATGAGATTTTATCCAATGCCTTAGTTACACATGACAATAAATCGAAGTTCACACCAACTGAAGTAATGATTAGAAAAGTATTTGATATCTATTTTGATGAGTTGAAAGAGTTGATAATTTTAAGAGATTGTGGATTAATAGACCATAAGAACCTTAAAAGATTTTTGAAATACTGGGTAGATATACTAAATGGTGATAAGAAAAATAAACCAAAAGAGTTAGTTCAAACAATTCAAGACTATTTAGAATTCTATGGTTATGAAGATGTTTTGGAATTTATTGTAATATAAAAAAAGAGAGTTTTTAACTCTCTTTTTTGTTATAATCTTTCTATGAATTTTTTCAATTTTTGAATCCTCTCTATTGTTTTTTCTAAATCCCTAATATCCAGTAAGTATGAAAGTGCTCTTGATGAATTACTAAAGTGTTCTGTTATATAATAACATTCTCTTACTTTTAATCTATCTGAGTCTCTATATACATTTCTAATTGCTTTAATTTTCTCAAAAATTATTTCAATATCTTCTAATGTTTCAATATCAATTTTTTTGAATTTATCAGTTATAGCTTGATTCAAATCTAATATAGCATCTAATACCGGTATTAATTCTTCTCTATCTCTTGTCTTTAATTCACTTCTCATTTCTTTAATAGATGTAGTAACATCACTGTTAAATCTAATATTATTATCTACAACTCTTTTGAAGTACTCTAATGCTTGACTATAGTTATACTCTTTATCTAATTCACTTGTTAAGAAGCTGTATAAGTAACTAATAAAAGATTGAAGTTCTCCCATATTTCTACCTCTTAAAACATACAATCCAGCGTAATAACCACCCATAAATCTATTAATTGTTTTATTTAGGTCACCAATTTCACTAGGTATATTTAATCTATTTGATATTTCATCAATATATCTTCTTAGGTTTTGTTGTTTGATACTTTCATCATCTATCAAGGCTAATGCGTCTTTTCTAGATTCTTCTCTTTCTTTTTTAGTATCTGTTGTTTGTATAAATCCTGAATTTTTTAAATCTAAAAAGTTCAATACAATTGCAAAGTGAGCATTTGTTAGGAATTTTGACATATTAGGATCTTTACCTAAAGAAACTCCACCATATCTATTCATAGATAATGGAGCATTCCAAGTATAAGGATCAATTTTATCATCTAACTCATCTTCTACTAATTTTACTTTAACTCCCTTTGGTGCTAATAACTGAGGTGTTCCACTATATTCAGTTCTTCCTGTAATCACCCAAGAGTATCTACCATATCTTCTCCAGTCAGTTGAATAATCATCGGATGATCCAGAATTGCTATTTTGAATAGCATAAAAACCACCATTAGTGCTTCTCCAAGCAACACAAATTGTATTAGTATTATTTATCTTTAATCTAAAAATTGATCCAGTTGGTAGTGCTAATAGTTCATTATTTGTTAAATCTTGCACCACATCATAATCACTATAATTTCTTGATATGTCACCGGGAGCTAAAGCTTCTTGGCTAATACTCAATGCTTTCATATTAGTACTTTGATATTGGTCTCTAATCTGACCATCTGTTCCAGTAACATTAACAAAGTTACCGTCTTTATCAAACCAAAACTTAACCCATTTTATATCAAAAGATTCTTTTTTCTTAACACCAGTACCATTACAAATTGGACATTTAGCTTTTCTAACACTTCTTCCCCATTTTCTATCAACCATACCACTATCACAAACAGCACCCGCAACTGCAAAATCCGGGAAAGCTTGTCCACTTGTTGCATCACAAGGTTTGTCCTCATATGAAAAGTTCAAATCCAATGCTTTCTTAAACGGTAGGTATTGGAAATACTCATCACTAAATTTAGATATTGGAAAATCAATTGCAGTTGCAATATTTTTCAATGAGCTTAAAAATTTAGATTTACCATCTTTATTAAGAAATTTAAGTGTTTTTGATAATTTAATAGATTCAAACGCTTCAAATAATCTAAGATATTTTAATTCTTGTTTCATATTACCGGACCAACTATTTGTATTTTAACTCCTTTTCCTTTAAGTGAGTTAATGAGTTTTTTATTTTCTGGATCTGATACTAAATCACCTGATAAAACTAATTTCTTAGCATTAACACCTTCTAACGCTTTAGATAAATCTTCTGGATCCAAGGTGTAGATTAATTGTAACTCATCAATGTCTCCTAATTTAGACAAGTTCAAATCTTTAATTTGACAAGCTGTAATTTGAAGCTTTTTCAAATCTGGATTATATTCTTTAATTTGGTCCAATAAGTTACCATTAAATTTACACTTATCAAAAGCATAAGAATTACTTTTAATATTTTGAAATACGGTAAAATCATTAAGTTTCAAAAATTTAATTTTAATCCACTCTGGATTTAATGGTATTTCAAAGAAGTTTGATGGTATATTAGGAGTCTCAATTATAATCTCACTGATTTTAGCTTTTGGTGAAATCTTAGTTTTTGACCAGTTATGAGATTGATTCAAATATAATTTAGTTGTATTAACACCAATATATTGCCCTCTATCCAATCTTAATCTATCCATATAAGGTTCTCTAATAGATAAATCAGATGGAGCATCAGGCGTGAATAAATATCTACCAGCATTTTCCGAGTCTGACATTTCCTTATTATCACTATACTTCTCAACCATATCACCTATTATACTTTTCATTCTATCTGGATAAGCTCTATCAAAATACAACTCTGTTTTATCATTTGTTTCAAATTTTTCTAAATTTCTAATCATCATACGTGATAATGGTAATTGTTCTGAAATTAAATCATTACTACGATCATAAATAGGTGTATCAAATACCAAAAATGCTGGAATTGAATTAGGATCAATTACATTACCAAATGCTCTATCACGATAACCACCACTATATAAGTGTTGACAAGATGAATAGAATCTTGAAATAGATATATTCAAGATGTCTTTTGGATTATGTTTAATTGATAAAAATAAATCTCTACCATAAAGGTCTACCTCAACTCGATAGTTATCTCCACCAAAATCTTCTCTCGATGAACTAACTAATCTTTGGATATCGCCAGTGTGGAATCTTGCCGCATCAACTGTCGAATCTGGAAATAACCTATTAAAATCTGCTAAAAAGGTATTAATATTAACTAAATTATTAGAGAAAATAATCTCACCTTCTTCTCTTCTTCTCTTTGTTGGTCTTCCATCTTCGCCCATTACTGGTCTACCATTTTCATCTCTAATGATAACTTCAGTAGCTGTTGTTTCACTAACAGAAATCTTTCTAAAAATAGGATCAGCTAATACAGAAATTTGATTAATACTTGGCTTTTGAATATCAAAGTTATCAAGTATTTTAGACCATTTGTCGTCACCTTTAAGTAAATCTAAATCAATAGATTGACTAAGTACATCTTTTAATTTTTCTGGTAGTCCACCAAAAAATTCATATATTTTTTTAATATCGGCACCAAAGAAAACACCTAAAACTTTAATCTTATCTTCATCAGATAACTTCCATTTTCCTTGTTTAATTTTATCAGTTGCTTCAATTTCTTCTAACTCAAGATATTGTTCACCCCATACTCTTTTGACCTCACGTGCTTGTCTTGGAAGAATGACATCTTTAATTTTTGCTTCTTCGTTTAAGAATTTATTTCTTGGTTTAATCCATTTCATATTATCCTATATATAATTTTAGTTACATTATATATTAAATGTTTACTGTGAAAAATCACTTTCATTGGAAAAAATTAATATATACTAATATGAAAATTAAAAGATTTAACGAATCGAATGAATTCGAAGAAATAGAAGATACCTTATTAGATATTTATGATTTACTTGGTGAGCCAAGAAAATCAGAATATAAAGTTGGTAATAAAAACGGTTATACATTGAGTTGGCCACTTGGATTTCAGTTTGATGAGTTTAATGGTGTAGATAAGTTAGATAAAATAACAAAAGTTTTTGATACTATTAAAGGTATAAGATCTTCTCAATCTCGTATTTCTGGATATGATATTGAATTTAAGATAACACATCTGTTGATGGTTAGATTGACTCCACATAGTGATGAAATATCGGATTCATATAAATTTTATATTAAGCAGGATGGAAGAGTGGTTTTATTCAGTTATGGTGAAATTGCTAAATTCTTAAAAGATAGAGGATATAGAATTAAAACGGTGAATGTTGAAGAGTATAACAGTGGTGATAATAGTATGTTTACCATTAAAACAGATGCACCTGGAGAAGTTTGTGTTCAATTGGCAACATTAGTTAAAAATGAGTTAGAAGAATTAAGTGAAGATGAACTTGATAGACCTATTATTGTTACTGGGTATAACAATGGAATTGAGTTTATGCCAGAAGAAGAAAAGTGCTACGCTGAATTAGATAGATATAATTAATTATGATAATAAGAAAATTAAGTGATAATAAACCAAATATTTTACTTTTTCAAGGTTCTCCAAGAAAACAAGATTCTTGTGCGAATATGGAATCTAAGTCAGAAAAATTGGTTAAATACATCTTGAGTAAATGGTCACCATTTGCCAATATTGAGGTTATTGATTTAAGTATTGGTGATATTACTATTCAACCATGTAAAGGTTGTGTATCAAGTTCGAATGGAATGCACTGTCATTGGAAATGTTCGTGTTACTCATTAGGATCAGAAACAAAACCAGATTTAATGTATGAATCTTTCATCTATGATAAATTGGAAAAGTGTGATGGATTTATGGTTGTGAGTCCAATTCACTGGTATTCTGTTTCATCACAGGTAAAAGCTATGTTTGATAGATTGGTGTGTGCTAATCAAACGATTACAGAAGAACAAGCTGTTGAGATTTTTGGAAAAGGAAATACTAAAAATTCCAAATTAACGGGAAGAGCAGAGTTATCTGGTAAGTACAGACATTTATTGAAAAATCATTTAGAAGGAAAGTGGGCTTCTTTTTTAGTACATGGTGATGATGGTGCTAATGATTATGAAGGTCAAACACCACCTTATACAAATGATAGTATGTGGAATATTCAGAATTCAGTAATGCCTCTTGTTTATCAATGTAGATATTCTGGTATGAATTGTCCAGATGATTTAGTAGAATCAATTTATATTAATAAAGGAATGCCTTATTATCAGGCTAATAAAACAACATCAGATGAATTACTACAAAAAGCAGATGTTGTATTTGAGAAGTTAGTAGATTATATAAACGAAAAAAACCCATCAGTTGACTGATAGGTTTCAATTTCTTAGTTAGAACGCTGAGATTACACGTTTTTGTGTGCCATCTTTAGTTGGATTATTGTTTCCCAAACTTATCCACCGTCTTTTGAACGGTATCGACACAGTACCGGTTGGTTAGACCAACCACTCCTTGAGATGCTAAATACTCTATAGTTACTCACGCTTACCCAAGCTTGCGACCTGGTTCGAGGTTCGACCCTCTATAAGGCTTTCTCTACAATCACATCCGCCTTTCGGGCTTATGTGGCCAAGAACAACTCTTGACTAAGTAGGTACCTTTCTTTAACATCTAGACAACACTTTCGATTATTATTTTAAATTTTACTTTAACATAGTAATTTTAGTGCTTGTAGATTCGTCCAAGTAGTGGTTATCTCTCAGTTCTCAAAACTTTTGGTCTCAAGAATACTGAACTACTCGGTGTGATGCCTCCATCACAACTCTTTAAGATATCTTCACCTCGGCACTGCCTCTCGGCAGGACCAACACCCTTGGTAGAGTATTCGGTGTTTCTCACCAGCACCACCTGTATGGGAAATTGTCTTTCGACTTTGAGACACCTCTCAAGTTGGAACTCGCAATCATAATGGCCGGTTAAGCCATCATTTCTTACATAATTCCTACGGGTTATTCTTATTCTCCTTCCGGAGTCAAGTTGACTTTCTACAAAAAGCCACCTCACCATCCCATTTCATCTACAGTGTTACCCTCGATTACTTAGGGATTGTGATATCCCGCTTGCCTACTCGAGCTCATTTCCGAAGATTTGAGCCACAGAACCACTTTTGCTTTTGTGGTTCCATTTTATCCCGCTTTCACGGTTTATTTGACGACCATAGGCTGCCGTCACTTCCACACCAACCGAAGTTGATGTTTCGGTGTATCTTTAAAGGCTTAATAGACCTCACTGTCTATTAGCTTTCGTCTCTTGTGAGAGAACCTTTGTTTCAAAGAACTTTATTTATAGTCAACCAAAATTAAAAAGTTTAACTTTGTTTGAAAATTTTTTTGTAGCCCGTGCTGGATTCGAACCAACGTCAATCAACCGAAAAGTTGACTGTCCTCTCTGTTGCCAGAGTTCCTTCTTCGACCTACGAATAGGTGTCCAAAAGATGCCATTAGACGAACGGGCCATTTGTAGCGGGTGAGGGATTCGAACCCCCGATCTTTTGGTTATGAGCCAAGTGAGATAGACCACTTCTCTAACCCGCAATTTGTAGCCCGTGCTGGATTCGAACCAACGTCAATCAACCGAAAAGTTGACCGTCCTAAACCGCTAGACGAACGGGCCATTTGTTAAAAATTGTAAATCACTATGTTCTATCATCCTCAGACACTTTACAAGGTGTAAGAAGTTTATAGATAGTCCTAGAACCAGTTCCCATCGGTATCCTAAGTGGTAAGGTAGATATTACTATCTCTGGTGTTGTATTCACATACATTTAATCTAGGGTGACTAACATAATGTCATCTACCGTCAAATTATTTACAATTCTATTTGTTTTACAAAAATAAGAAGAATTTTTCAATTCACCAAATCTTTTTTTATTTTTTTTTCAAAGAACTTTCAGAATTTTATTTCTGATTTGTTTTACAAAGATACGGTAACTTTTTTAATTCACCAAATCTTTTTTTATTTTTTTTCTAAAAGTTTGTCTCAACTTGTAACTCCTCAGAGCCCGAGTTAAAACTTTCAGGTTTTTTCAAAGAACTAAAATCATTTCTGATTTGTTTTACAAATATAAGGTGACTTTTTCATTCCACCAAACTATTTTACAAAATATTTTTTCTTATGAATTATCTCTTTTGCTTCAACTAATTCCTTATTATACTTCCTACGAAGATGTACTTTTAGATTTTTTGGAATCATCCTTTGTTCATCTAAGATATCAATGATGGCTTCTGATCCTCTTGATTTAATATCTTCGTCAATTTTTGATAGTTCTTCATCTGATAAATTATCTGGTTCTATCCAAGTATTTAAAATCATTTTACCACTTAGAAAATCTTCCCAAATTTTTGCCATCTTTGTTCCAGATACACCAATTGAATTTATATGATTGTCAATCTGCTCAAACGTATCTGTTGATAATACTTCTTTTGCTTTTTCTTTTGCTACTTCTAATTTACTCATTTTATAATTTCTTCTATTTTATTATCTCTTACACGATCAATTCTTTTTAACTCTGTTGGTACTTCTGGACAGATATGGTATTCATACCACTCACTACCATCATACTCACCACGATCAGACCAAGTTCCATCTTCATACCAAATTGTACCAAATAGTTCTTGTCCACCATATCCACTATCATAATGGAAATCAAGTTTATTTACGAATTCATTCCATTCATCGGTGTTGTAAGCACAACCTAATTCAAATGAAATTTGTTTTTCACTATAATCATCACCTTTAGATATTTTGGCACATTTAACTTTTCTGTTTTGAATGTGACTTATAAACTCTTGTTTCGCGTTTGTTTTAGCCATTGTAAAATTTAATTTATGATTTCTTCTATAAGAGAATCTCTATATAAAACTTTTATTTTATCATTTTTAATGAATTTGTTTATCTCACATATGATAATAAATTTGGATAAGTCAGACAATTTATAACTTGCATATAAATTACTAACACCAAAATAAAAATCAACATAAATACCACCTTGTTCATTTTCAATTTGAATAGATACTCCATTACCAAGATGGTATGATTCTAATGAATTGTAAAGTTCATGTTTAACATATGATATATCATTGAGTGCCTCTCTAAATTCTTCTATTTTCATTTACCACTATCAATTGGCCAATAATTATTTATGCCGTTAGCTTTTGTTGATATCCTAACATCATGTGTTTCCTTTGATAAATGTACTAATTTCTGAAATTCTTTATATTCATCTTTATTTATCATTGTAAATGATACTTCAATTGTTGAATCATCTTTTGATGTTAGTCTAAACAGAGCGCCTCTGAATTGATGTTGATTGTGTTCCTTTTTTGATTTATAGTCTGACACATCATAGTAAAGAGATAAACGTTTTATTGCTGTTTCAATTATCTTTTTTAGATGTTTATCCATTTTTGATGGATAACTAATCTTCATAGTATCACAGTTAACTGTCTTTATATTTATAGTACTTGGGTGTTCTACTATTCGTTCTTTGACTTTAAGAATACGTGGTATACTACCGGATATATTATTATATTCTAACTCTGTGTATAACTTACATTCTATTGGTTCATCTAATTCAAGAATAATTTCTTTTTTGTATCTTGAAGTTACTTGAACACTAACAAACGGATCTCTTACTAATTCCATTTTAATTGGTTCAGTTCCTTTTGATTTGTGTTCACAATTTATATCTGAAATTTCTAAGAAGTAATCTTCTATTTCTTCTGGAATCATTTTACAAAGATAATTAATTTTTTAAAATAAAAAAGAGAAAATCAAAATAATCAAATTTGCGGTTTTGATACATCTGATTTTCTCTTACGATTGCTAGAATTCGCGGTTCTAACCATCTACACCCTTCTTTTAATTCGGTGGTAACAAGGTGTTGGTTACCTGCCTATCTGCGACGTACAGACTCGTTACGTCTCAACCTCAGCACAGATTGTCTTGTTTTTCAGAGTTTGTGCTGAAACTCTTTATACAAGTAAAGTTGGTTAAATCTTGGTTAAACGGTTAACCTCCGTTGTCTTTCAGTTAGTCGGCGTTAGCAGCTCCCGATTGACAATACAAATATAGGATAATAATTTTAATTCACCAAATTAAATATATAATTTTATGAAATTTATTAAAAGTATTTTTGAGTTTTTTTCAACTAGTTTAGAGCCAGTTACAAGTGAAGAATTCTTTACTCGTATTCATAATTTCACATCAGTTGCTTTTACTGAATCAGAATTAGATGATATTAATTACATTCTTAATGGGAAATATGAAATTAATCAAGATTTATATTGGTTGAAAGAAACTACTCATTGGTCAGAGATTTATGTAGATATAGCAAATTCAAATGAAAAATTCAAAGAATTGGTACCTAATTCTTATATCAATTTACAAAGAACAACTGTTAAAAGTAAATATGGATTAGAAATGTTTAAGACAGATGATAGTTGGTTATATATGATAGTTTATTCTAATGACCCAAATCAACATTATATTATTGATATAGAAATGGAGTGGGATAAATTTTTGGAGTTTTTGAATGAATTAACAAGCTAAAATATAATAATTGTAATCTACTTGTGGTTCTAAAACTTTTTCAATTCTAAATCCCCTCATAATCTGATATATTTCCTTCCAATGATTTAGTAGATTCTTTTTATGTTCCTCACTTCTCCATTTTCTTTTGTCTGACTCTAATTTGGTAATCATTCCAATAACATCAGATAAAGTCATATAATCAGATCCTATGCCCTCTAAATTTGGTCTCCAAAAATAAACATCCCTATCATAAGATATAATATACTCATTTCTATCATTAATTTCATGAAGAATGTGGTGACATTTACCCCTGATTATTTTTAATTGATACATAACGCAAATATACAAAATAAGATTTGAAGTTTAATATATAGAGTAAATATTAATATTAAAATATGGCTTTAGATTTAGCAAATGGTTATTTAAGATATGATAGCGCATCCGCTTCAAACTTATATTATGGATATAATTTAAATCCAAATGCAATAGATAGTGAGAGTACTTGGTTGATTAGAAGAATTAATACTACCGCTAATGTTCAGAGTATTAAATGGGCAAATGGTGATATGACCGCATTCACTAGTAACTGGACAAATAGAGCAAGCTACTTTACCGCACCGGCTGGGAACATGGTCTTTACATATAGTAAATCAGGAAGCACAGTTACACTTGGTTGGACTGCATTAAGTGGTGTGGACAACTATGTTATAACATCAAAAGATGTTAATAGTAATATTTTGGATAGAAAAGGTAATATAATTTCTCCAAGTCAATATAACAACCCTTTGTATACCGATGTTGTTAAAAACGCAACTGCATATACATTAAACTATGCTAGTGCTGGTACATACTCTGTTACATTAATTGGTATAAATGTATCTGGATCTACATCTTCTTCTTATACAATTAGTATCACTTAATAATTATTTTCCTCATCTCTTAATTGCTGAGTATATAAAGTTATGAAATATTTAAAAAGTTTTAACGAACACAAGGTTGGTCCTTCTATTTATGAAATAGATTGGCATCAAATTGCTCCTGATAGTTTAGTTGTTATCAAAGGAGATACAACTGATATCAATGGTTATATTTTAGATAGCAAAACTGGAAAATCAACCGATCAACTTTGTAAATATAAATTAGGAAATATTATGTCCAATTTAGTTTATCAAGTTACTTATGATAATGATTTTACAATACCTGGTGTACCAGACACGTTAGAGATGGATATCTCATTTGTTAAAAATGAAGATGTTAATAAATTCGAAGTGAATGTTGAAATAACTTTTGGTGATTTAATTAGTGCTGGATTTAATATAATATCACCAAACATAATTAAGCCATATCAATATACCTCTTATCATTCTAAAACAGATCCTTCAAATACAGTTTTTGCTTTTGATGAAGAAAGTCTTCAAAAGCTTTTAAAGTTTTTTAATACATTTGATGCTATTAAAATAAGTAGAAAAGACCTTAACTTCTTAGACAACAATCCAAATAACTACTATCCAAGTTAAAAAGGTAGATTATCAATAGAATTAGATCTATTATTATATTCTTTTGATTCGGTTTCTAAAATTTTTCTAACCTTATCTCTTGGATCCTCTAAAATTTTCTTTCTTACTGATAATTCCAACAATAATAAATCCATTTCACTCTCAATATCAACATTGTAATCAATACAATATGTTTCTAATATTGAAATAGCAATGATTGGATCATTCTTAAATTTATCAAAAAGTGTTTTAATAATATACAACTGTCGAGACAATGGAAAACCATTCAAGTGTCTAACACAGTCTGGTGCATTTGTAGCTAATCTATTAATTAAATTAACTTCTTCTTCTGTTGGAGAACAGTCTAAATAATTTTTCATTCCTAAATTATAGTCAAAGATTAAATGTAGATTATACCACATTTTTTCCAAATCATAATTTCCAAAAATATTTCTAACCCAAAATAAAAAATCTTTTGATTGATGTAAACCAATTTTTTGTGATGTATCAATATTTAATCCATTCACTTTTGGTTTAAGAGCATACATTTTATCATGTACATTCTTATTCATTTGTAAATGAAGTTCTAAATCTTTATCACGTATCAATTCAAATCTTGATTCCAACCCACTCATATATTTCTCGAACATATCTGCATATCTTTGTTTGAATCTATGTTTAGTTGTATCTAAAAAAGAACCATTACCCAATGTATAAGCAATTATATCTAATTCCATCTCTGGTAATTTGGCATTAAGATCTATTTGCTTCTTCACCAATCTCATTGCTGAGTGAGCAGGTGAACTTAGGTTAACTAACTTTATTTCTCCGGTGGTTAAAAACTCTTCAAATTCTTTTGTCCAGTAGAATTTATCTGTAGCTAAATCATATCCAATTTGACAACAATTAATATCAAATGATTCAATGATGATTTGTGGATCTTCTGTATTTGACTTATATTCTATCTCATTAAGAATGCCATTTGTTGATACTTTCTCAATTATATAAAAAGATGATAGTTTAACATTGATTGATATACCAGAGTAATCCTCATAAACAATCTTATCTTTCTTTTGAAAGTTTTGTTTTTGTCTTAGTTCTTCTTCGTCTGCTTTATCAATAACGGAATGAAGGTGATAAATATCAATATCATTAATTACTGCTTTATTACCGGAAACTTTTTCCCAGATAAGGTTAGCAATTGATCCACCGGACAAAAATCCTGTTTTAGGCAGAATCCATTTGGATTTTATCTCATTGATACTATCTCTAAAAAGTTTCTCTATGTTCATATTAGTTATTTATTATTTCAATGCTTTCTATTTCAATTCTAAATTCTTCCATAATCATCTGAGTGATAAAGTCTTCTGCTCTTTTTTCATTTTCGGATGTTACTAAAATTTCAACAGATGGTGTTTCTGCAAAAGAATTTTTGGCTTGTCCCATTTCATGAATAGGAAAATATCCATGTAATTTTATTTTATAAGACTTGGTTTGTTTGACTAATATTCTACTGATAATTTTTGGTAGTTTTTTTGTTCCAACAATACCAATTGCAATTCCGATAATTAAATAGGTTAATATCATAGTGATTTTTGGTTTTTTCGCTTACGGTATTCTTCATGATTCATCCAATTTCCATCTACTTGATATCCCCAAGTTCTTTTAACTGGACTAACAATAAATAGTGTGTAAACGCTTTTGGTTAATAATGTTTTGATTTTATGATAATCTTTTCCATTCCTGGAAGTAACGGTTCCAAATTTAAGTAGATTCACACCATTGTTTGTTTCTTCAATATAAGAACCTTTTAGGACAATTGATTTGTAATCCCAGGGATGATTGTGTAGATGTTTATCTTGGTCTGGAGCATAAATGCCGTGTATATAGATTGAAAACCACGGCGTTTTAAGAAGTTGCCATCTACGGAAATGTAGTTTACCTTCTTTAGAACGGATTTCTTTGATTAGTTTCATACCTTTTTATACCTTTAAGAAACAAAGATAATAAAATTAAATTACAAATAAGAAAAATAATATATATGATTTCTAATATTAGAATCTTAAATTAGTTTGGGAACCTAAATAACCAAGAACTTCATCCCATTCATCACAGATAAATTTATCAATCTCTGGTTCATAAATTAAATACCAATCATCTTTTAGTTTAGTAATATCAATTTCAATCAAACTATCGTCTTCTCCACTTGGATAAAGTTGTAAATAAACAGTATTAGTTTCACCGGGCATTCCAAAATCTAATGAATATAGGCTCTTTATATTTTCTTTTTTTAGCTTTTCAAAAAAATCCAACTCTTTTTGTGTGTAAGGTTCTTTTCCGTGTATATCTAATTTATTTTGATACTCAACATCACCAACTGTTTGTGGAATTCTATGATTAAAAGCTTCAAATTTCTTTATACGATTCATAATATGTATATATTAATTTAAGATTTCATTAATCCTATTATCTCTATCAATCATATCCATAACCTTTTTTCCAATATTAGTTAGAACCATGTTACTTATACTATCAATCTTTAGAATGTCTTTTTGAATTAATTCTATTGTGACATTTCTAATTCCATCTCTCGGTTCACAAAAATGTAAGTTTAGGGTACGTTCCTTGTTCTCAAAATACTTTCTAAGAAACTCCAACTCTTCATCAGTTAGATCTATATTAATTACTATCTTCAAGTCCATTTAATAAGTCATTTAGTTTTGTATCACGAATATGTTGTTGATCCATAATAATATCACACTCAGAACGTTCTACCCAGTAATCTTGAAAATAATTAATTACTGATTGTTTGTTTTTATTAGCCCAATCATCACTTGATGTAAAATCAAATGCGTTTAGTTTTAATTTCTTTTCAGTTGCTTCTATGACATTACATTCAAATAAAACTTCAAATGTGTGGTTATCCTTCTTTTTACTCAAAGACTGTTTACAAATTACTTTATCTCCTTGATTAACAGTTAGTAAATTAATTTTTGTTTTCTTTAATGATTCTACTTGATTCCAAAGATTTTTATTTTCTTTGAGTAGTGCATCAAGGTTACTCGTGGAACTTGAAAGTAATTTTTGCAACTTATCAATCTCAATAAAGAGTTTACCAAAAATTTTTTTAAATCTGTTGGTGTGAATGAGTAATATTACATTCATAAAAACAGAGGCAATAAGAATAGAAAGTAGTATTGTTTCAGTTTTAGTCATGCCTCAAAGATATAAATTAAGTTTGAAAAGTCCAAATGTTAATATATACTTTTATGTTTATTAATTCTATAAAACCAGACAATATACCAAATTGTTTTTTATGGTGGGACTTCTCCGATTTATCTACTATAACAACTTACGATCCAAGTTATCCATCATTTAATAGTCCCTATTTTAAAAGCGGATCGTCAATTATAGATGGAGATGAAGTTAGAACCTGTGTAGATAAAATACAGGGAGTTACTATGAGCACTTTTAGTCCAATTGATGATTGTTTAATTGGAGGAAATCCAACTATAATTCTTAAAGGGATAAATGGATTACCTTCTCTTGGTTTTGGACAAGAGGGTCAAACCACCTATAATCAATCTATATGTACTTGGCCGGCTGGACCGGATTCTAACCATTCGAATACAGTTTGGAATCCAATTGAGATAAAAGATGCTGAGAGAACTATATTTATAGTTTATAAATTTACAGATGCTTCTCATGTTGCTTCTGGTCTTACTTCGGTTACTAGCTGGCCACCAACCAATAATGACTCATTTTCTTTTACAAATCTACCAACTGGTGATTTCTCAACTGTTATGTCTTTATTTGGAATAACTAATACACAAACAAATGGTAGTTCAATATTATATGAGGGTGGATCACTATCTTTACCAGTATCCGTGTTAAACTTATTAAAATATTCAACTTGGGACTCTTCACTTACAGATTATAGTGCTACTAATTATTTAGTTTGTAACTATATTCCAGTTCAGGGTTTTACTTTGAGTATTCCTAGTATATATGGACCATACTACACTAATAATATTTTTGCAACTGCATCCGATATACATAAAGTTAGAGAAAACTTCTCAGATAATAATATGTTTGTTATTAGGACTAAAGAAGCATCTGCTACCGGAAGTTCTGTTTTAGATATTACTGATATGTCTTCAAAGAACAATACCATTTATAAAAATAAAGTAGGAAATTTAAAGTTAAATGGTGTTGTTGGTCTGAATCAGGGTTTAATTAGTTTAGGGGCTGGGTCTAGACCATCTTATAGCGATGGACAAGATTCAACTAATGCTATATCATGGTCATGGGATTCTGATCCCCTCGCCGGAATTGGTTTATCGTATCACATAAATAGAGAAAGTGGATTTTGTGGTTTAATTGGTGAATTGATATATTATAATAGAAGATTAACTGACTCTGAGACAAATCAAGTTAAACAATATTTAACAAAAAAATGGAGCTTGTAAATTAATATATAATCTTATGAAGAAATTAACACAAGTTATAAATGAGAAGGTCTGTGTTAAGTCACAACCACTTAATACTGAATTGATTTATATTACAGAAGGTAGTGAACAAGTTGGAAGTTTACTTTTAGTTTACTATGAAAATGCAGCTTCAATATTCTCTGTTGAAATTTTACCTACACACCGTGGTAAAGGATATGGTAAGAGATTAGTTGAAAATGCAATAGTTAGATCAAAAGAAAAAGGTTGTCCTTGTCTTGAGTTAAATACCGAAGTAGATAACACAGTCGCAAACAACCTATATAAGTCAATGGGGTTTGAATTAAAAGGTATAAAAGATACTTTTAATAACTATATTAAGCCTCTTTAATATCTTCATCTTTTACTTCATCTTTTACTTTATCACAAAATAATTTATCTTGTTTAAGTGAGTTTTCAAAGTCTTCTTGTGTAAGTTCCTCAAATTCCTTACCAAGTTTATCAGCCAATTCCATCATGTAATTTTTAATTGCTCCCATATTTATTGTTATTTAGAATACAAATATAAGAATAACTTTTTAATTTTCCAATAATTTCACCAATTGTTTATCTCTATTTAGAGTTTTTAATTCTTTTTGAATAACCCATTTACATTCAAAATAATATTCAATGTGTTTATCATATATTTCTTGATGGTAATTCAAAACATAATCCCAAATAAAATTAAGTATCATCCATTTGGCTTTGATATCTTTATCATCAAAAGTTCTAACGTGTGAATGATTTAAATCATCAACCATTTTGAATATGTGGAACCAAGAGATATAAAGTACATCATATCTATCTCTAATTCTACATTTAATCTTTAGTGATTTGTTACTATTTATCAATTCAATATCATAACAATCATGGTCTTTTTCTAACTTAATCACTTTCCAACATTCTAACTTTACTGAATCAATAACATTTTTTAGGAGCTCATAATCAGGATCTACCACATTATAATCTGGTACACCCACAGGATTTTTAAAAAGAGTGTAATCTATTTTTATTTCATCTAAAAGTTTTTGTTTATCTCTTTTGGATATTTTAAAAATTAAATAAGAAAAAGCAATAGTTTGAATTATTATAATTGTCCAAATCATAGTAAATATTTTAATACAGAATTCCAATCTGGAAATCTTTCAGTTAAAAAATGAATGTGTTCTCCCTCAAACTCACCAGCTCCGTTTTTAGTTCTATCATCAATTAGATAATCACCTTTATTTAGATTCTTATTGTGAGTCAATATAAGTCTTTTGTGTGCAACCCCACCTAAATGTTTTTTAACCCATTTGGCTTTATCAGACCAAGCAGTATCATTTTCCCAAGGTGCAGTTGATAAAATATAACAATCATAAAGTTCATTTAACTTATGATAAGCTTCGATGGCATCTTCAATTGGATCCATTAATCCAAATATACCAGGTACTTCATCCAATCTACCTTCATAGTTTATTATATCGACCGTTTCTAATCGGTCTATTCCCGATTGGAAGTTAACCAAGACGTTGTCCATATCAAAGTATAGAATCTTTTTCTTCATTTAATATTTCATTAATTTTTTTATCTCTTAAATGTTCTGGAGTTTCATAGTAACCAACTTTTTGACCAAGGTGAAAAATATCAGCCTTTGTCCTATCTTCGTTCCATATAAACTTACCAGTTTTCTCTAAGTAATTAATTTCTGCTCTAAATTCCCACTGAGGTCTATATGGTAGTAACTCACCATTAAACCTATCATTGATTTCATCTAAGATAAATTGTAAAGTAGTATAACCAAGTTCACTACATATTGTATTATACCAATAAATATTACTAAGATGTTCTTGTGTAAGGTTTTTAAAATCTAAGGTTTGTCCTTTATAATTTTTATACTTCATATTACAAATATATGAAATATATTTAAGAATAAAAAATATCACGGTTTGTTTCATAAACAATACCATTAATGTTAACCTGCTTATTTACCACTTTAGTGTTTGATAGTATAAATGAATTTAAATCTAAAACATTCTCAAAATAAAATATAACTGTTCTATCTTTAGGTGTATTAAGTTTTAAGTTTACATTTTGAATTGATAGTGGACCACCTAAGTGACCGATATTAATCTCGGTTACTTCTGTGCAATTTTCTAAATCTAAATTAACTAATGATCCTTTATTAGCAGATGTTCTAAGATTAAAAATACTAATAGGATTATTATTTAAGATTAAGTTTTGTAATAAAGGAAAACTATTTACATTATCACCATTAGTCGTAGATTGTGTCCAGTTTGGAATCATATTATGTGATAAATCTAATGTAATTAATTTACTAAATGTTATATTTCCTTCACCAAAGTGTATGTTGTTTATTAATGAATTTGAAAGATTTAGTATTTCTAAATTTCTAAATTTACCATTATCAAAAATAAACTCACTTACTTTAGAGTATGATATGTCTAATTCAACTATTTCACTATGTGTGTTTATCTTATCTATTGTTCCATAGATATCACTGTGTGATGCTTTAAATATTCTAAGTGACTTGTTAGAGTTTATTATATTTTTAATTATGTGACCATCTACTGTTATTGGTGAATAATCGCCATTAAAATATTCTAATGATATCATGATTCCCAGCTCACTCATAAAATCGTGATACCCATTTTGTAAAGACGATGATAGTTTGGTGTGTGATATATCTAAGTGTATAAGTGATAATCTGGACAAATTCAAGTTACTTAAATTGGTATTGAAGCTTACATCAAGGTAATTTAAAGTAAGTGGAATATCACTAATAGAATAAATATTATTGTTATCAATTATTAGTTTTGTTAAATTTGAGATTTGTGGTAAGCTCTCAAATTTATTATAACTAGCATATAATTCTTTAATGTTATCGACACCAAGTAAATTATCTAAATAACAGTTATTAATTTTTAATACATTTAGTGATTGAAAAGTACTTAGATTCAAACTATCTAAACTATTATTGGATAAGTCTAAGTCTGTTAATCTCGATGATATATTATTATATGTATATGGTATACTAAAGTAAATATCAAATGAATCACCAACACTTTCTAAGTGAATTTGTATATCTTGAGATGTTATATCCGTTGATGAGAACGTCATAAAAGAATAATCCACACCAATTGTTGAATTGGTATTTATCAGTTCTGAAATAGAGCCTATAACATCTATTGTAAATTCAAAGTTAAATACATTTGGAATATAATAATTGTTGTCGGTAAACTCACCAAGTCCATTAATTTTTTGATTATAGTAATCTTCTTTTATTATTAGATTACCACTATCATAATGTGATGAGTTTTTGTAAACTTTATATGGTATGGATAATGATAAATTTGGATGTGTTGCTGGCATATTTATGACCCATTGTCCCACATTACTAAATGATAATAATGAACAAGTTCCGGCATTTAATACTTCTATATTTTCTAAACTATAGATATGGTTATTTGATTCATTTGATATATCAATTGTAGATATTGGATTACCACTTATTGATAAGTAACAAGAGTGAGTTATTGATACAAAATTTAAAAAGTGAAAATCTTGTACTTTGGTGAAATTACAATTTGTAATATCAAGATGTATTAAAGATGAACAATCTTCTTTTCCTAAAAAAGTATTTAATGGAGAATTATTAATAGTCAATGATTGTAGATTCACTAAACCAGTTAAATCAAGTTGTGTTAAATTGGATTTATATAAATCAAGTTGTTTAATTGATACAGGTATTTGTGTTATATTACTAACTGGACCACTTATTTCTAAATGTGATATTTCATATTCGGAATCAAAATATCCGTTGTGTATTCCACTATTTATGTAATTATATTCTATAACTGTGTAATCATAATCATAATTTATATAAGCGTTTCCTTCTCCGGTTTCGATGTTTGTTATAAATTGACCAGGTGATTTTATGTATAGTTTGGATTCAATACCTAAAGTTGTATCTATCGTAAAGTAAGTTCTGTATTTAGTTAAATTTTCGGACATAAACTATATATAAAATATAGATTAGTTAGAAGAGGTTCCGTATTGAAAATCTAAATAAAATAATTGATTACTTGGCATACCCAATGGTTTAGTACCGCGACTCATTAACTCCTTATATTCTGAATCATCCTCCAGTTTAGTTTCTGTGAATGGTTTATCATCTAAAATAGAACCTAATTTACCATCACGATTCTCCCGAATAACTCTGGATTTAACTTCATCAATTTCTTCTTTGGTGGCAAATCCACCAATTTCAGAGCTAAGAGTTTTTGCAAACACTTGTCTAACTATTGGAAGGAGTATACCATCAAATTCAGATTCAGATTGTGTCATAACCAATTATACTGAAATGAATCTAAATGTTTAATATATACATTAATGAAACATTTAAGAAAGATATTTGAATCAACAAAAGAAGACCAGAAAGATGAGGTAGAATCTATTTTTACCGAACTATTAGACCAAACATATGCTGATGACGATGGTGATTACTACTCTAATTGTGAAATTCATGAAAGAGATAATTTTATCTTAGTTTCTATTTATGATTCTCAATCAAAAGTTATTATTAATTCATTTGAGGATTATGATAAATTTACCAAAGAATCAGAAGAAAGAGCAGAGTCATTAAAGAAACTAAGAAAGTATTTACAAAGAATTGATTATGTTGGATTTTCTTGGGATATGGAAGTTGATACAGAAGGATATTTTATTAAAGTTTACTACAAAGACACTAAGTTAAGCTTAATAGATGTTTTTGGTGGCGAATTTGGAAATAAACATTTTGATGAAACTGTTGCTAAAAGAGTTTTCAGAGAAGTTTATGGGTTAGATTATAGTAGCTTTAGATATGACCATCCAACCAGTGGGTATTATGGAAAGAGAGCTACCTACTATTTATATTTTAGAAATCCAATACCTGCTGATTGTAAATTGATGGGAGATTTAAGATTACTAAAACAGAAGTATAAATACTTCTCAACTGCAACAGATGGTGAACAAATAGGTAGTAAAAATATTGTTTACACTACTGAGTTACTTCATGATGGAACAACTTTAAAAATTGAAATGCAAGGATAAATGAAAAAATATTTTATTCACGAAGTAGATGGTGAAGGATGGTCTAGTGGAACCATGACTAATAATTTAATGAGGGACTTCATCAAGATTTATCGTATTACTTGGGAAGAAGAATTTGAAGAAGATGATAGATTAGGTGAAAATCCAATTATCACAGATTTGAGTGTTGGTAGCCATGCCGAAGTTTGGATTTATGAAATTGATCCAAATAAAGAAAAACAACGCTTACTTGGTCACTTTAATTTCTTCAGAGATGATTTAGATGAACTTTCGGATTTCATCCAGGAAAATTACCGTCGCCTTGAAATGGAAGAAATCGATGAATCAATTAAGATTCACCGATTTAAAAGTTTCAAGAAAATGTAATAACTTATCATATTTTTTATCAAGAATCATCAAGTAGTTAAATCCAGAATTAATAGTTTGTTCCTTTTTGAGTATATTGATTTCTTTGTGTAAATTATAATAATATGATGATTTTATCTCTATTACTAAATTTTGTAATTCAAAATAAAAATCAGGTATATAAATTTTTATTTTCCCATCGTGAATATAGTTTATAGTAAATTCTGGCTTTATTGGACTTAGTAAATTTTCCTTACAAAATTTTAAAAAATCTAATTCATATTTACCTTGATATTTAATCTCATTAAATGAATCTATTGAAAATGAGGATTTTATCCTCTTACTATTTATATCAATTGATTTCATTGGATTTGTTACCCCATATAATGTGAACATCTTCTCAAGATATTTATCTGAATTTACAAAATTTTTGGAATTATATTTTATTAAGCAGGTTTTCTCACTTTTTTCCCTCACCAAATCATTTCTCATTGGATAATCTACACCATACTTAGAAATACAAGTCTCTCTAAATTTTTTTCTGTTGTTAAAATTTCTATCGCCAAAATTTTCAAAAAGAGTATTTTTCTTTTTGATTGTCGAACATTTAGATGAACAGGTATATATTGATTGATTTTTAATATTTTTTAGATACTTTTTAAAGCTCAATTTTTTTATACAATTACAGATATCACACATGACTTTTACCTCCACACAACATCCTCTCGATAAGTCTTTTGTATCAATTAACATGTAGTCACCAACTATACAATTGTATTTATTTTTATAAAACCTAACATTTGCTTTTGATATTTTAATTAAAACTTTGTCATCTATAATCATAGTGTATATATTAAATTTACCACACTACGTTAGGACTTTATGAGTTAATCTTCTTTCTGCTTCCTTTTTACTTCTTCACGACCAAAGTCACGGTCATTTTTCTTCCATTCTGATTTAGGACAGAATGACCACCCAACTCTAACTTTCATTTCTGCTTCTTGGTTGTTAACACGAGCATACTTACCATCTTTAACGATTGTTTTCATATTATAAATTATTTTTAATTTGTTTAATTGTTTCTGTTCTTTCCATTCTTTGTAAGTGACTGCCAATTTGTGGCATTATCTTACTATTATAATCTTTGAGAAGAGTCAATCTTGTTGTTTCCCAACCATCTGGTGGTAAAGTGAAGTCCTCAAAATAAGTGAATCTAATTATTCCTCTCATATTTGGCCCAACTTCTTTAGTTGAACTATCGGATAAGTAACACTCAAATTTGCCTTCACCAATATGTTTAATTAAATAATCATTATTATCCATGACTTTTATATAATTTTCAAATGGTGAAGTTTAATATATAGAAACATGAAACATATTAAAAAGTTTGAATCTTTCTATGACAATGAAGTTTTGAAATTTATTTATCAACTAGAAGATTTAAATGATGAACTTTCTAATAGAAGTAGTGAGGGATGGTCAATGTGGGTTAATTATACATTTGATGAGAATATTGATTTTATTTTGGTTGAAATGGGAGCATCGGGATATTCAGATGGATTTCATAGAGATATGAAAATATATTATAAAGAACATATGGTTGGTCCAATTAAAGTTGAGGAATGGGAAAGTAGTTTCTCACCATATGGAGAAGGAAATTCAAATGATGTCAAAGAGTATGACTCATATGAAGATATTATAGAAGAAATAAAATCACATTTTGGATTATGAAATACTTAATTACATATAAATTATTCGAGGGTCGTGAGTCCACCCCCTTAACAAGAGAAAAGAAAGACGCCTCTTTATTCACACATGATGAAGTTATGGACATAGAAAATATGTTCTTAGAATATGCTGATAAGTATAGTATGCAAGAAGTTGCTTATGAACACGATGATGGTGAGAATGTTGATTATCCAATCTATGATGTAAATGGTGTTGACTTTCAATATCACGTTGGTAGATATAGAAATGTAGCAATTGATATTTGTTATAAAGAAGATGTTAAAGACAAGGCTCAAGAAATCAAAAAAGATTTAGAGTCTAATTTTCTACCAAGATTAGAAAGATTTGGATATGATATTATCTTCTTTGGTGAGGATTGGGGTGATTGGAAAGATAATGGTGATACTTATATTGATAATAAATGGGAAATTACCATTGTAATAACTAAAAGAGATTAATAATGAAAATAAGAAAGATTTATGAAAGTATGACTGATCCTAATGATATGTTTGAGATATTCAAAGATATTGTAGATGATGTTTTGCTTACTGAATTTGATAAGGAATTGGATTATGAGTTCAAGAAAGGTCAGATAGAAGTTACTCATGATGAAATATACTTAAATCCAGGGGATGAGGATGATATTCATGAATATTGTTCTGATGATAATTGGGGATTTCAATTTACAATGCCAGATAGAAGAGAAGATAAAAAGAGGATTCAACAAAGAATTGCTGATCTTTTTGAAAGACAATCCGGTCAAAGAATTAAATTTTATGAATTAGGGAAAACTTTTACTTCACCATTTGTACCAGTACTTTTTTCAAAATCAGAATGGATAACTTGGTCAATAAACTTAAAAGATTTTGAAGAAGCAGCACCTGGTGAAATTGAATATCAATTACCAGTTAAATTTCAAGATATGAATGTTATATCTGATTTTTACTATATGAAAATGAGTAATGAATCTTTTAGTTTAATATTTGAACCTCAAGATTCCATGGGATTAAAAGTTGATTTCCAAAGGTCAACATTCTTGAATGAACTGGAAATTAAAGATGGTGAAATGGTATATGATTTATTCTATTATCCTTGTTGTTATTATGGCGGAACTTGGATACAATTGACTGAAAAAAGAGATAAAGTTGAATCTGGTGATGATTTCAGAAAAGATAAAAAATACAAAGGATTACCTGCATTGAATAAAATATATGTAAAGATTGACGAGATTAAAAAGAATCAATTGATTAAAGCGGCAAGTGAATTAAATTCAACTACTAAAATTTTTAAACTTGATCTATATGAGGATCAAGATGAAAATACAGATAAACTTATTAAATTTTTATCTGAAATGGTTTTACCAAAAATACAAAATGATGACTCACAATTAATTGCACAAGTAGAAGACCAAATTACTAAATTAGAAAAGGAAGATAACTTAATACTTGATAATGAAGTTGTTAGTCGATATGTTAAAGATGATAATAGTTTTATCGTTTGGTTATGTGAAACCGATTTCAAAGGTGGTCACTATATATTCAAGTTTACTTTAAATTTGAATAAAGGTCAAATAATGATACACGATAATAGTGATGATAATAGAGACGGTAAAAACATTTTAACTTGTCCGGTATCAGAATTATCTGATGCACTATTTTTAGTTTTGATTGATGATAAGTTACAATCAATCAAGTTACAATCAATCAAGTAATTCATCAATCTTAAAATCTCTTAATTCTTTTAATAAGAAATCTCTAATGTCTTCTTCTTTAGTAGAACTAGCCATTGCATTACCAGTATAGTCGGTTATTATAACTTCTCCACTTTTCTTAAATGTTGCAAAAAGAACTGGAACTTTCTTACCATCCCTGGTTACATATTTTATCCAAAGATTATTTACAGAATACTTTATAAATCCATTGTCCTCTAAGGTTTTCAAATTAGTTCATCTAATTTTTTATCTCTTAGGTAGGGTAAAAGTTTTTCTTTAAGACTTGGATATTTAACTACCAAATACTCTAATGTAACTAAATTTGGAGTTTGATTTTCTAAAATTTTTCGCACCACATCTAAACCATCCTCAACACCCATCCATTGAAAATCTGATATTAATTCTCTGGAAATTTGAGTTGGCTCATATTCATAAAACTGACCATCTCTTTCTTCAATTGTAAGAATTTTTGGAGCAAAAGTAGTTTCGGAAATAATGCAAGATGTGTAGATTAAATTCACTTATTCATAAAATAGTTTTTTATTGAGTTCCAATCTGGGAAATCATTTGTTCCAAATAATAAAATATCACCTTCAAATCCTTCGTGGTTATTATCATCAATTAAATAGTCACCTTTAAGAAGAGATTTATCCCAACAAAGAATAAGCTTTCTGCAAGTCTCAAGTCCTAAATGATTTTCAACCCAAACTCTTTTTTCGGTATAACAAAGTGGATTCCAATAAGAAGGTCTGGTTAAAATCCAAACATCAAATCTTTCTTCTAACCATTTATAAGTTTCAATTGCGCCTGTAATTTCTGGTAGATTTGTATAGAAACCGTAAGTAGTCTGTGGATTAGGAACAAAGTCATTTTTTAATTTGTGGTATTGTCCTTTGAAGTCACACATAACTCCATCTAAATCGATGTATATCCTTTTTTTCATATTTCTAATTTTTTATTTAATAAAGTAGAAAATTCTTCTTCAAAGATAACGTTTTTTGGGATATCAAAAAAGGAAAACATATCAGCTAATTCCCAATTCGTGTATCCATTTAGATTATAATTATTTTTTCCAGTGTAAGCGATTAGGAATTCTTTCTCTGGATATTTATTGGCCATTTCATATAACTTATAGATGTTCTTTCTAATATCATCTGGTGTTTTAGAACGCTTCTTACCTGGTCCTGATACGGTTACTAAACCATAAGCTTTTCCAGATTTAGAAAAACAATTATCCATCCTTTCTCCTTGTAAAACCCACTCCTTTTTCAAAGCAAATAAAGCAGCTCCACCTTTTCCAGTTTTTAGACTTCCATTTACACCAATTGGATTGGAACCAAAAACAAAGATTTGATTTGGTTCAAGTTGATTTATCTTTCCCTTATATGTTTTCATAGTGCTTATATTTTTTAGAGTGTGAATAGTTTTCAGTCACAAAATATTAATATATACAGAAAATAAAAAAGTTAAAATGAAACACTTACAAAAATTTGGGTTATTTGAAGGAAAAGCTTTCAAAGCAACTGCAACTAAAGATAAAAAGAAAGCTTGGGATGCTGACCAAAAAGACGCTTTTAGAGATAAAGTAAAATCACACGTTAAGTCACAAGATGCTAAAACTAAACAAGTTGGAAATGACTTAGAGATTCATTGTGACGACAAACACATTGCTCAGGTTATGTTCCGTGATGATTATGTTGGTGTTAAGAAACAAGGTGTTAAATTCACAGATGAATTTGAATATACTGAATTTGGTAAAATCAAATCAAAATTAAGTGAAATTATTAAAAGTTGTAAGTAATGAATAAATTAAAAAGATATGACGCTTTCTTAGAAGCCTTTTTGGGCTTTGGTAAGAAAACTGTTCCATATTATTATTCTGGAAGATTTAGAGATATATTAAAAGCTATTGCTGATGGTGGTAGTGATGTAGCTCAACAACTTCTTTATGCTGAGGACTCAAATCAAGTATCCGATGATATAACTTTAATTGATATAACAGATGAAGAAGATATGGTTTCTTTTATTCAATTGAATAGAATGCAAAGATTTAAAGATACTGATGATAATTATGATAAAAAAATAGACTTGATTGATTATGTTGGGAGAATTTGGAGATATACTTCTGACAATTTAGAACATAAAGGTTGGAAAGAACAAAGAACCGAGATAAGTATTGGTAGATTTGTAAATAGAGTTTTTCAAAAATCAAAAATTACTCCAGACCATTCCAAGATTGAAAAATTTGTTAATTCTTATAAAACTAGAATTAAAATGTTTAGTGATGTTGATTCTTTATTTGAGTTTGTTAGAGGAGAAGATATTAGAAAGTGGTATTTAGAAAGTAACTATCAAAATAATAAAGGCCATTTGGCTAACTCTTGTATGAGATATCAAAAGTGTCAACCTTATTTAGATATCTATGTTAAAAATCCTCAGGTTTGTCAATTATTAATTTTAAAAGGTGACGAAGGTAAAATTACCGGCAGAGCTTTGATTTGGAAATTAAAAGACGGTAGAACTTATATGGATCGTCAATATTGTAACTTTGACTCAGATATGAAACTTTATCAAGAGTTTGCTAAAAAGAATAGTTGGGCATATTATGGTGATAATTCAAGAGATGAACTTGAAGTTCAATTAGGTGATCATAAGTATAAGGAATACCCTTATATGGACTCTTTTATTGTTTATAATTATAAACAACACTTATTATCAACTGATGAGGATAAATGGCCATCTGATGGTTGGTATAAGTTACAAAATACAAATGGTGAACATCTTGATGATGATGTGGTTTACTCTGAATATAATGATGGATATATTCAAAGAAATGATGCGGTATATTGTGAAGATGTTGATGATTGGTTAAGGGGTGACCAAGCTATTTATGTAGAATCTAGAGATAAATGGTATTCAAATAATAGTGATAGTATTTGTTGGAGTGAATATGATGATATGTATCATCATATTGATGATTGTGTTTATTCTGATTTCATAGATACTTGGTTAGTGAGTGATGAATCGATTCCTTGTTATATTAATAGTAATGATGAAGTCTATATTCCAAGTGATATGTTTGATAATTTAGCAAGAAAAGTTACCATTGGTGGTGAAGAAAAAGATTGTTTATCTGATGCAATTATGATTAATCCATTTAATGGTGATTGGATATTTAAAAAAGATTCGCTTAAGGTGTTCTATTGTCCAAAAACTGAAACTTATATAACAGAAGAAGATGCTGAAGTGAAAGGATTGGAAATTGATAAAGATAAATATAAAAGAGTAAATTTATGTGAGTATATTTCTAATCAAATTGGAGATGTCGATCCAGAAAAATTACTTAATTATTTAATTCAATTAAAACCTACAGATGAAATTATGGACAAAATTGCCAAATATTTCAAGAACACATCATATAGATGGTTACAAGGTGAAGATAACTTTACTAATATAGATAAGTTTAATATAGTTAAATGTGGTATTTGGTTTGCTTATAATGATAATGATAAGAGTAGTTATTTTAAAATTTATAATAGAAGGAGAAACAATCAAACATTTATTGATAGTCAAGAAAAAATATTCTTGAAGTTTATGAGTGACAATGTTTATTCAAAGATATACACACAAGGATATTGGAATGTATTTATGGATGCAGGTAGTATCATGGTATGGGAAATTATACAAGATGAAGAAATGAGAAAAATCTATTGTTCATTGAAATTAAAATAATGTATGAAACATCTAAAAAGATTTAATGAATCATCTGAGGAAAAACTTTATTGGGAAATACCATTTAATAATGTATATTACAATAATTTACCAACAATTGATTTCAATCGAAATTATGCCAAAATTATAATGGATAATTTAAATAATGAATGGACTGGAAATCTACTTAATTTTTCGAGTGAACCGCCTCATTGGTTAGACCTAAACACCAATAGTGGTGATAAATGTGTTTCTATATTTCAAACTGATGATGATTATTTTATGTGTGATTATGTGACAGATAATCTAAAATCTATGAAAATATATCAGTGTGATGCTTTTGATGGTTTATTAAAATTCTTAAAAAGTGAAAATATCTTAGTCTAAGATATAAACTTAACTTTTTGTTAGATGTTAATTAGTTCTTTAATATATTCGGGTATTTCTTTAATATCAAAATCTGTTGAGAAATACCAATCTTTTACCTTTTGTTCTTCTTCAGTTCTATAATGCCAATTGTAATTATTCTTGATTGTGTTTTCTGACCAATTTAGTTTAGAAAATCTAAGATGTCTTTCAATACAAGTTTTATAATCAAATCTATGTAAATGTATTAGTAACAAATCTATATCAACTGGATCATTGGAGTCGTTACAAGTATGTAATCCAATAGTCCAATCTAATGGTTTATTTGTTATTAATGTTTTATCATAGTAAACTGGACTTCTAAACCAAAAGTTTCTTTGTGAGAATATTGATTTAGATTTATCTAAATCTGGTTCTACTTCTGGTAGATGTATTATTTCAAAGCCTGCACATTTTGCTTGTCCTTTATTTAGATTATTGATATAGTTATCTAATCCATCTTTATGAAAGATTATTTCATCAACATCAGTTGGGATAACATATTCATATTCTTTCAGTAGTTCTTTGTGAAAATCTTTAATAGACTCAAATAGTTCATTTGCGTCACATATGTTTTTATCAATAGTGACAACACTACAACCAGATGGTTTTGTATCAGAACCAAAGTCTAAGAAATAAATATCTTCTGTTGGTAGGAATCTTGAGTAATACTCTAACCAAATTGGTGAGAATGTTGTTTCATTCTTGACTGGACAAAAAACTGCAAACTTTTTCATTATGATTTTATCCAATTTAAGTCATGTGATACATTTGTATCATAGATAGCATATTCAACTTCAACCTTTTCATACTCAAAGTTATTAGTCCAATGTTTTAATGAGTTTTCAATTTGTTTTACTTCTTCTATAAACTTCTTATTTGAGGTCATAGAGTTTCTATAAGTAATCATATTAACAAACTTACCTTCTTCTTTTTTCTTAAAAAAGTTTCTACTTAACTTTGCTGTTCCACCTAATTCAACTCTACCGGCAGCGGTACATCTTTCATTTAATCCTTCTACAAATTCTTGTAAATCTTCTTTTCTATCTGGAGTGATAATAACACCTATATGACTTTCAAAATAACAACCATTTGGAATAGGTTCACCGGTTGTGATTGTTGGTGCCGCTGGGTGCCAGGGTACTGTTTCAATCTTATTTCTAACAACTTTGAATCCATAGTCTTCAAGTCGACCTAATATTCTAATAGACTCTTCATAAGCACTTCTATTATCACCAAAGTGTTTAGAAGAAGTCATAACATCTTGTATATCGACCTGACCATTTATTTCCAAATCAATCACAATTGGTTTAACACCAATATCTTTACAAGCCAATTTAAATTGTTCTAAGTCAAAAGGTTTAGAGTCACACATAAGGGGATCTCTCATTTCAGATGCGTCAACTGTAACGTGAATCTCAAATGGTAGAGGAAAATTTGCATTATCTTCTCTAACTTGTAACTCTTGCCACTTCTCTGATTTTTGAGTAATGATATCGGATATTTCATCATCAGTGAATCCTAATGAATAAGCAATAGAAATATTGGTTAAGAAAACATCAGCAATCTCTTCTAATATTTTTTCACGATTAATAAATCGATGATTAGTACCATAAGCAGAATCAAATGGTAAAACGGCTTTTGCTAGTTCACCAACTTCTTCGCAAGTTTTAAGAGCTTTCTGAGAAAGAGTTTTCTTATCATTCTCAGAAAGTTTTCTTATAAAATCTGTAATATTTTTATTTAACATAATTAGTCGTTATCGCTTCCAAAGATAGAAAGTAAAGAAAGGAAAAGGTTAATAATATCTAAGTATAGTGATACTGATATACCAACTACATTACTCCAAGTTCTACCTAAAGTAGAAGCTCTATACATATCATATCCAATATAAAGTGAGAAGATACCAGCTGCAATATAATCTAATACACCAAAACTATTTAATCCGGGTACAAAAATTGCAATCAATCTAACAATAACTAAACACAATAATGAGTAGAATAAGACACCGCCAAGTGATTTAAATAAGTTAGGATAAGTTAAACCAGCTAATACCATTGAACCAGTAATCATTCCTGTAATGACTGCTGTATTAATTACAATGTGTGCGGCGTAGAAGTTAGCAACGGGACCTAACACAAGGCCAATTGGTGCTACAATTAAGTTATAACCAAGGAAAGCAATTTTAGGATCAGTATTTTGTGAAACAAAGATTCCAACAATAGGAAGAACTAATCCACATAGTATCATAAATAAGGTGCTTGGTATTGGTGGTGCCACGTAGGCCGCTAAAAAGGCTGTTAGAGTTAGACCATAACAAACCATTCCGGCAATAGATGAATAATAGGTTTTCTCGGACATAGTGGAAAAACTACGACCATTGTCGAAAATTGACTGAATTTTAAATAACTTTTTCATACTTTATTAATTTATTATTTGTTTAATTTTTAAATCTCTTTCTATTTGTTTCGGGTTATTATAATAGGTATATGCTTGAATAAATAAGTCTTGCATTTCTTCATTTGTAAAAAAGAAAGTAGTAGATTTCATTACCCAATTACGTCCTTCTTTAACTGTTTGTTCGTGATGCACTTCAAATCCAAATCCTTTTTTATTGGTTCCAGCACGCAATAAGTCACCTTGACCTTTTATTTTGAAATGTGTAAAAGGTTTAAAATAATCAATTTGTTTGATGGATATTAATTCATCACTTAGTTCGAATTCTATCATGTGTCAAATACATATTAAAAAATTGATTTAATAAAAAAGTCCATCAAATTGATGGACTTTTTTATAGGATAAAATGTACAAATAAAAGAGATCCCCCAATAAGTAAAGACCATTGTCCAAACTTATTTAACTTATATAACATATTAGATTGGTCAATTGTGAAGTTATAACTTTGACCAGCTAACTTAGCGTAACCCCAAGTAAGTGGTACAATTAACATTGATACAATTGCCAATGCTAAAAATATCTTAAAAGCTACAAAAAGTAATAGTAAGAAAAAAAACACAAGGTATGAAATTATTGTTTTCATTGTATTTAATATATTTAGTGATTGTTTAACAAAGATAAGACAAAAATATTAAACTACCAAATTTAATTAAACAATTTTACAATGAGCTTTATATTTATATTGAACCATTGATCTAATCCCTGGTTTTTCATTGTAGTAAGGATAGATTAAGAATGTATCAACCTTATCATCAAAGTCTAATGATAAAATGAATTCAGCTCCAACTGGATACTTTTCTGAATTTGTTTCCAAAACTAAAAATCGGTAAAAGATAATTGTTCTATTAAGAGCCCAACCGTGATCAATCATCTTACATCTTGTAAGATGTTTTCCTTTATCATCCGTAAACTGCAAGTTTACAATTTCATTTTGCTTAATCATATCTGATGATGATTTCAACTCTAATAAAGAAAATTGAGAAAAGTTTAATATTTTCATAATATATATATTACTTTACAAAGATAATAAATATTACCTCCTCAAAGGAGGAAAAATGAAAAAAGGTTTTTAATATATAATATATAATAAAAAAGAAATTAAACACAAAATATGAAACACTTAAAATCATTTGAATCTTTTGAAATCAATGAAGAATTACTAGGTATGCCTAAGTTGAGTGAAGTTAAAGCAAAATTACAGGATTGGTTATCTAAGAACAAGAATAATCCTGAGCTTCAAGAAGCTTTGCAAAAAGTAAAAGAAGAGTATGCAAAATTAGATCCTGCTACTCAATCAAAGTTAAAATCTTTATCTAAAGAGACACCAGAAGAAATTAAAGCTGAAGTAGAACCAGAATTAGTAGGTGAATCTATGATTAATGAAGGTATTGATTGGAAAAATATTTTGGCTAAATTCTTTAAAGTTTTAGGTATTACCGTTGCTGGTGCTGGACTTATTACAGCAATTTGGGCAGTTATTCAAATTGCCGCTGCTGGTACTGGATACACTCCGATGTTGGGTTCAACTGCTGGTCACGTTGGTGCGATGGGTATGGTAACGGTTTTATCCTCTATTATTCCGTTTTTATTTAGTATTTTACTTACGCCGGAAGATAAAGCAAGATCTTAAAATTAAATTTAAATTAAATAAAAAAGAGTGATAATTATTTATCACTCTTTTCTTTTGCAATTTTATTAAGTCCATCTTCAACTGCTTTGTCTAATCCAACATATTTGATTGAAAAGTTAGTAATAAAGAAACATCCTACTAATAACAACAAATCATAAAGTGGTGATTTGAAAAAGTCAGGGAAAAAGAAGTAAGCGATTCCGAAAGTAATCAAAAGAGAAGAGATGTGACAAATTCCTTTGTAGTTATTTAAGAAAAACATAGTGATTAATTTTTATTTGTTTGTGATTGATAATACAAATATACAACTTTTTTCTAAATAAAAAAAATTTTTATACTTTTTTATTAGACTTTTTATTTTTAATTGAAAATCTAATTGATTCAAAAAGAAGATATGAGAAAATAACCACTGGTATTGCAATTGCAATACATATATCCACTGACATTTTAGTTGTGTTCATATTTTTTAATTTTTTAGTTGAATACAAAGATAAGAAATATCTTCTTTAGTCCAAAATTTCTGACAACTTTAAATCTCTTACAATTGGTATAATATCTTTTCTT
>Ga0209400_1000228_pt1 | contig 50090 bp, 38 predicted proteins | sample M_130807_EF_Meta_FD_187313 | JGI IMG/M metagenome (GOLD analysis project Ga0209400, IMG submission 187313) | Freshwater microbial communities from Lake Montjoie, Canada to study carbon cycling - M_130807_EF_MetaG (SPAdes) (version 2) | ecosystem: Environmental > Aquatic > Freshwater > Lake... | reverse complement strand
CCCTTTTTGTTGCCTTTTTGTTGCCTTTTTGTTTCCTTTTTGTTGCCCTTCTCTTTCTTTGCGTCTTCATAATAATAATGCACTATAAAAAAATCCATTATTATTCAGTTTTAAACACCCCTAAAGGGGGGTGTAAAGGACATATTTTCCGACTTGGAAAAAATGGCGGATAAGGCCATCATCATCCCCATGGGAAACGCAAACACCAAGTAATCTGTCCATTTCCCATCTCGGCTGGACCGGAATTTATTGGCATGTGTCCCGCAAAAATCCTCCTCCTCTCGGCAAAACGCCGCAGGACGGTACTTGAAACGACGACATAAGGCCTCTTCTTCTCGGACCGCATTTTCTCCTAAGCGACCCGTTTCATAGTGTTTGACATAATGTTTGCACCCCTCACAGGAAGGAATGATATGCTTCCCATGCAAAGCATCCGAATACAATGTACGGACCCATCTACGACCACTCATTTTATGTATTTTCCACATGTTGAAATGATACGATGGAATTTTTTTATCTTCTTTTTTTCAACTCATTTGGCCGACGTACCCCACATATCGACCAATGACCGCATTCCCTGTTTGGCATTCGACAATTTGTGCAATACCGGGTCAAACAAATAGAGTTGCACCCATTTCGAAGCCGCCTTTTCACGCAATTTCATCAACGTTTCCAAATCCTCCTTGCATTGCCTCTGTAAGGCAGCCATATCCGTTTGATATCTTTGCAAATCCGCCGTTTTACCCAATGACCGCATAATGTCCTCGACAGCCAAACCAAGCAACTGCATCAGCGGTTTCATGATTTGATTGGACACATAGTAGACATAATTAAGACGCAGCTTATGAGCGACGACATATTCCGGCGTTTCAATACAATCCCCCTGTAGGGCTTTCCCACCCTGTGTCGGAGCTGTTTCGATAAACACATAGCGAATACGGTCACCTGGTTTCGGTTTGTTGCCAGGGTCACGTGCACCAATGCGTTCGGCCAAGATGGAATGCGCAATTTGCGCCGGATTCTTGTAATAATCGCGCAGGGCCTTGGTGATGGTTAGTTTGTCCATGGGGACACGTCCGGCCAACAAATTGTCGAGGGCGCTTTGCAAAAAGGCAATGGCTTTGGCTACTTTCTGGGTGCCGGTATCGTCTTCTGAACCATACAACAAACAGTCGAGAACACCTCCGTAGACATCTTTCAAATAGTCGCAATTGTCGCGACGTTTCAAAGGCAGCCCCATAAATTTCAGTTTCAACTTGTGTATGTCGTCTTCACAAATCAGTCCGGCGTATCGTTTCTTGGACAACAAGGCCATCACACGAAACGTCTTTTCATAAGACAATTCCATCGGTTTTTCCAAACCTTCTGTACAGAGTTGGGCAACATGTCGGGAAAATTCCACCGTCAGCTCCATCGCCGCGTCACCACGGATTTTCTCACCTGTGTCGGCCTTGGTTAAATGAAAGGTCATAAAGACCGAGTCCGTGTCACCGTAAATGTATTCGGCGGCGGTATGGATGCGTCCGTGTACAGGATGGTCAAGAGTTTTGTTGCCATAGACTTGTTCGACCATGGTTTTGGCAAAGACAATCATTTTGCGTCCGGTGGCGGTGGTGGATGCGGCAATGTGTTTGTCGTAAAAGGTGGATGTACGGGAACCACATTGACCATAGATGGAATTGGCGGTAATTTTGTAGGCGAGTTGCCGTTTGTCCAGAATGTTTTTCATGAAATCATCGGTTTCTGCCTCGGCCTGTTTTCGTGTTGCTTTTCGCGCTTTCAAAATCGTTTCCAGAATCGAAGGAATAATACCACGCTCCCCTTGTGGGAATTGTGCCCACCTGCATACCGTCTTGCCCACGACCTTTTTCTTACCCCCCCGCAACCGCACAAAGTTGTCGAATTCAATCTCCAGATAACGAAAGCCAGGCAAGTTGTCAAACGCAGCATTCTTCATATCAGAACGCAACAATGTCCCCGCTAAATCGTATTCTTTGACCCAGACCTTGCTGTCCTGTGACAAATTGTTGGAAATGATTATGGACGGATACAAGGACGAATAATCATTGCATGAAACCGGGTCGTCCACATAAATACCACATTTCGGCGGCAAAACAATGGCCCCTTCGTAATCCGGACCGTCCCCACCACCGCCACCGTCCAATGCCGCATTCCCCTCTTGGGCGGTCAAATCGGGCATCAAAGTGCCACGCATGGAACAAAATTTTGCCAAACACGACGTCAACTTGATACCCTGTCCACGAAACACCAAGAAAGACATGGGCACATGACAAATACGCGACATTTCATTGTACGACGTCAATACATCGATTTTCAACAACAATTGGTGCACCAAATTGCAATCCTGAATACAATATTTGGCCACTTTGGCCCTTTCTTCAGATGTACCTGCCGTCATTCGGAAAATATCCTGCGGAGATACATCATCTTTCGCCAAACCCCAACGCACCGTCTTTTTCGCCACCAACAGACCCGGAACTTCATCCACACACCCCTCGACATCCATCCAACCCTCTTGCATATTCATCGCCGCCACCACGAACTTGGCACCTCCTCGCAACAAATCCGATGTATACGTCGACACCTCTAAATGAATACAATCCCCCACTTGCAAACCACGTAAATTGCGCGACACCAAACGTGTCATTCCCGCTACCAAATCAATACTACAGCGGTCTATTTTGTCGCAAATGAATTCCGTCGACACGTCGTCCAACTTGTAAGAGGAAAGGTTGAATTCACGACGGAAATAGGTATACAAGTCGATTTGAAACCGACCCACCATGAGCGGAAAACGCATGTCAAACGGCCCCGAAGCAATCACAATCTTTTTTGTTTCCAAGTCCCAATCACCATGGCGGTTTTCTTTTCCTCCCACGAATCCACGAATCCGCGACAATCGCAAAAACGGTTCCGCACAATCCAATTCACATGCCCGCTGAAACAAGAACTCGTAATCAAAACCAAAGATGTTGTAGCCTATCACCACATCCGGGTCCGTTGAACGCATCAAATCAACCCACCCCAACAACAATTCACGTTCGGAATCATACCGCATCACTTCCACCCCTGCAACGTCACCACACTCACGTCCCACCACCAAACAAACATTCCTGTAGGGCGTTTTCGAACCGTATCGCAAAAAGGTAGAACCAATGTACGACACCTGGTCACCATGCAGCGCCGGCAACCGCGTTTGCAACCAGGCCGTCAGAATCTCAATTCGCTTGTCACGTGTATCTTGTGTCGTGACAAGCCAGTCCAACAACGTTTTTGCATGGACTTGAACCATCTGTGCTGTACTATGTTTCTCATCGCATTCTTCTTCCTCGTCATCGTTTTGCCATACTTCCTGCTGCTGCTCATCTTCTTCGTTAGGCCCTTCGTCTCTTTCTTTGGACCCAAACCAATTGTCCAAGGAAGCGATTGCCGATGTGTTTGTTTCGACTTCCAAAGCATCACATACTACCCCCTGTAGGGCCTTTTCCAGACGGGTTTCGGACCAGGATTCCTTGGGGTAGACACGGTCGACGCCATCACAACGAGATAGTCCAAAGGCAGTTTTCAAGAGTGTAAGCAAGCGTTTTTCCATTTTGGGACGTTGTTTTTCCAATGTCATCTTGTATGTCCATACAGGGAAAATGTCGACAATTTGTTTGGCCAGCCGTTTGTATGTTTTCTTGGGCAGAGGGAAATCGCCATGACTACTCGTGGCTTCGATATCAAAACTACAAATGTGATACGGAACCCCTGTTTCCTTTTCAGGCAAAGGAAGAACAGAGGACGAAGGGCAAACGTATTCGTAGTGACAGGTAGTACGCCTAACAGAGGGGGTTTTTACTTGTTTCAAAGGAATGGATACCCAACCCGATGGAGATAAATTGTGCAAGTGGAAAAAGCGCAACAGGGGAGGTATATTGGACTCAAAGAGTTCCAAAGGATGTTTCAACATCTTGACGACCTTGGGTCGACGACGGTCTTCTCCCGCCACCACTTCATTGGCGAACCAGAGGTTGCGGACCTTGTTTAGAGTTGCCATATCGGAAAACACCACCTTGGCAAACAAAGTCGGCGACCCCGAACCAAACCCATACAAATCCTTATGATGCTCCCAGTCGATGCGCAGAATATGTGGGGCGAAGAATGTACCGACCTTGCTACGCAAATATTCCAACAATTGCCTTTTTTCGTCGGAACCCCACCCAGGCGCCACTTTGATGTAGAAAAACGGACGGAAATCACGCACCAACAAACAAGCGGTTTCGCCCTTTTCGTTGAGACCAAACAGATAGATGTCGACACTCCGTTTCTCTGCCGGCTTCTTGTTTTCTTGTTCCTCCTCTGAAGAAGAAGAAGAGGAAGAAGAACAAGAACTCTCCTCTTCTTCGTCCTCCTCGATTGGAATCCTACCTTTGACATCACAAATATGAAAATCAAAGAGACGAAAACTTTTGCATATCGTCTTCATATTGACCCCTTGTTCTTGTCTTGTCATAAGAATCATCATTTATTTCAATTTTACACTTTCCAACCTCAATACTGTATACAACATTGAAAATGTATACAACATTGAAAATGTATATAACATTGAAAATGTATACAACATTGAAAATGTATACAACCAATCCCCTGTAGGGTCTTTACGAAAAGGGTATAAAGTGAATATACATAGTAGGAATAATTGTAACAGAATGGATGAAAAGTTGAAGCCGCTTGTTTTGACGAGGCAAAAACGAATGACACCAGAACAATGGGAAGAATTCAAAAAATATTTACAGGAAAAAAATGAGATAAAGACAAACCAAACGTCTTTAACACAAACACAACAACAATCACAGCCAAATGATATCGATGACACCGTTGCAAGCAGTGGCCGTGTTTGATGGAAAAAAAATCAAAGGAGCTGTATATTTTATTGAAATCCCCCCAACGAACCATGTGCGTATTCGAATCTACCTACAGGGCCTGAAACCCAACAGGAAGCATGGTTTTCATGTGCATGAATATGGTGATATGACAGACAAATGCGAGTCGATGTGCGCTCATTTCAATCCGTACAACGAGCGGCATGGAGGTCCAGATTCCAAACATCGACATGTGGGAGATTTAGGCAATGTGCAGGCGGATGCAGACGGTCGCGCCAGGTACGAATTCGTGGATACGCAGATTCAATTGCGGGGGGCGAAGCGAAACATTCTAGGTCGTGGTCTCATAATACATGAGGATGAAGACGATTTAGGAGAGGGGGACAACGAGGCGAGCAAAAAGAATGGCAATGCGGGCAAGAGGTTGGCGTGTGCTGTGATAGGATGGGCTCGTCCTTAGCCAGGAGAGTACGTAGATAATTCCTGTCTTTTATACAAAGAAGCCCCTTATGAAAACATCGCGTATTACTTTTCTTGTGATTGTCTTTGTTATTTATGTGTTGGGCTTGGCACTTTATTGTTCTGGTAAAATGAGTATTTTGAACCCACATATCCTTCCTGTGGAAAGTATGGAGGGAACCAAAGGTGCCGTCGACGTCGAACAGGCCTTTCAAAGTTGCCCTAACCTTCTGTTGAAGCGTGGTAACCAACTGCTCTTGTACAATACAAGCCGTGGTCTACAAGAGGGCATCAACCCCCTTATTTTCCAATCCATGGAGCAATACCTCACCTATTACAATACAGCTAAGCAAAAGGGGAGTCCATGTGCACAATTGTATGTTCAAGAAGAGTATGATGCACAGGGCAATCAAGTGATGCGTGTACGTCCCAGTCCATTTGACATTGGGGGAGGACTGTCTAATTTTGCCGTGATTGCGAATCAAAACAACCAGTATCACATAAACCGAGCCAGTCCTATCCCGATTGAAGACGCTTCCAGAGATAACCCACCCTACAACCAAAATCTGTATCCAGGATTCGATGCTTCGTCGCAATACGAAGGAAGATACACGAGCCTGGACCAAGTGCATGACAGCACCATGAACCGAAACGGCGGTTCTTTGAATCCCATGGACCCCAATTGGGCAGGCGTCATGGAGACACAGCGTGCTGTTGATGGAGGCGTTTACGAAGATAACAATGTGTCCATCCATATCCCTTAAAATTTTTTTGTTTTCGAGAACAGTGCAAAAGGCTCTCGAAAACAAAGTACATGTAAAGTATAAACGGCGAAAACAACATGAATGAGGCCAACAAGGAAAAAACCCCTCCACAAACAGAGACACAAACAAATGGTTTGGAATCTGACATCCCTTCACAAGAACCAATTACACAACCAATTACAAACCCTCCTCTAGAACCAATTACACAACCAATTACAAACCCTCCTGTAGAAACAGCAATACAACCAATTACAAACCCTCCTGTAGAAACAGCAACACAACCAAATACAAACCCTCCTGTAGAAACAGCAACACAACCAAATACAAACCCTCCTGTAGAAACAGCAATACAACCAAATACAAACCCTCCTGTAGAAACAGCAACACAACCAATTACAAACCCTCCTGTAGAAACAGCAACACAACCAATTACAAACCCTCCTGTAGAAACAGCAACACAACCAAATACAACCATTCCTGTAGAAAAGGTTACACAACCGGTTCCTTCTACCTTACAGGGGATGAAATCAATATCTTTGGTGGAACCGACGGAGGTGTTTCATGTGTATGTGGAAAGCCATGACATTTTGATTTTGTTTTCGGGGGGTGAGAAGAAGAGTCCTGTTATGCATCCTTTTTTGAACGAAGAGACAACGAGGATTGTGTTTTCGAAGCGTACTCTTTATTTGGACGACACCATAGAAGAAATCAAGGCCAAGATTTTTGATGAACTGGTGACTACACTTCCTTCGTTGACATTGGAAGGTATGTATTTAGCGACGAGCATTCAGCAAGACCACAAGATGGATGTCTTATTTGAAGACTTGGCTGGTTCTTTGGAAGGAACGATTGGTCATGAAGCCTTTTTGCAAGTCGCCACCACCTTGGGCAACAATCCTCGGGATTTGGAAGAAAAATACAAAGAAGGACGCATTGGATGGGACATTTTTCAAACCATTCAAACTGACGAAATGCTTGTTCCTTTGGGATTTCATATCGATGTACCTCAATATGACATGCATCAAGCATCCACCTATCAATTCATCTTTCCGGTTGTGCCTACCTTTGTCTTTTTGAAAACAGACAAGATGCGGTTGCTTCCCCATTTACGCGATACTTTGTTGTCATATGGATTGTTGAAACGCAATTTGATTTCGGTATTTTTAGTGGAAGATGTGACAAAGGAAATGGTATCGGCTGCATTGGATAATGAGTCGTGGATACAGACAACGTACTACCCTGGATGGGTTCCTTCTTCTTCGTCGGCTTCTTACAGGGAGGATAGAAATGTGGATGCCATTCTTCGTCGCAACGATGGTTTGCAGCCTTTTTACAAAACTGCCCAAGCCAAGGAGGAAGGCGACCCTTTTTTTGTACAGGCTGGCAAATCGATAAAATATGTGGAATCGGGAATTACCGAGGCCGTGTTCTCCATTGTAAATGAAACTGATGTATTGCCTGCCTTGGACGATATTTTCAACAAGGTACATTCCACCAAAGAGGTGCCTCTTATCAAATGGAATGAAAAAGACCCCCTTTACCGCCTCTATACAGAAAATACCAAAACGCCTTGGTTGACATTTACCAAAATCAATACATTGGCACGCGAATTCTCACGCGATTTGGTGTTTTATTTGGTGCCACCCGATACATCGAGCGCCTTTTTGGTAGTAGTTATCCGTAAAAAAGGACATATGGAAGTTCATTACAGGGATGCCACAACCGTCCGACCCTTGGCACAACTCAATGATTTTCTACAAAAATATGTCAATCGTTTTATTCAACATATCAATGAAGCACTCTACTTGACCGGTTTTTCCTTTCCTGAACTTTCGTTTTTACAAGACGAACGAAATATCGTCATCAAAAAATTGGACACAAAAATTGTGGCAAAATACCCAACCCAAAATGAAAACATTCAAATCCAACAATTGCAATCTGTATTCGGCATTATTGACGACAACCCACAACAAGAATTGAAATTGCTATTGCGACGTGTTTCCAATTACAATGTGGAAGACGAAGTCAGAGAACGTGTCAAATTGTTGAAACATCAGCAACCCACGACACAAAAATACGGATTGGAAAAAATCAAGAAAAAACAATACATACCAGACGACGTCCTTCGACAAATCATACAAGAAGAAATTTATCCAGATGAAACCACCTTTCGACGTAAGAAAAGAAAAACTACCTCGCCAGTACTCGGTTCCCTTTACAAAGAAAATATTTCACAAAAACTCATTTTTCGTTTTACTGGCATACCCTCTTGTCAGTATTTACCACTCTTGGACATGTATATCGACTCTTTTCTCTTGTGGATTTATCTCCGCAGCAAATCCAACGATTTACCCAGCCAATGGAACGACCTACTCAACCAAGAAATCGTATATATACCACCCTTGATATTCGCTTCAGAACTCGGTGAAAATGATGAAGAACAAGATGAAGAAGAAGGAGAAGATGATGATGAAGATGATGATGAAGAACAAGATGATGATGAAGAACAAGATGATGAAAATATGGTAGAAACCAATGTCGTCGTTCCTCTTGCTTCTGAAAAACCAGAAGCGGTGCTGCCCCTACAAGAAGAAATTGTTGCAACACAAGAAGAATTACTTCCTCCTGTTTCTCAATCTTTACCTGCTTCTCAATCTTTACCTGCTTCTCAATCTTTACCTGCTTCTGAATCTATACCCCTCTCCACCGCCATACCCCTATCTAATGTCATGCCCAAAGTCGAAAGAACAGAACGACACGATTATGACGAAAATGACCTCGACAATATTACCGTTCCCACCGTCGCAGAACCCACAAACACAAACAATGCAGAAGAACCTTTTTCCACGTTAGAAGCAGAATCTGTAACAGAACCTTTTCCTAAGACACAAGCAGAAGAACCTTTTTCCACGACACAAGCAGAAGAACCTTTTTCCACAGAAACAGATATTCAACCAAACAATGCAGAAATCACTTTCCCAGAAGAAAATACAACTACTTACCCATCTACACAACCCCCTGTAGAGACTTTTCCAAACAGTGCAGAAACAACTTTCCCGGCCCAAGAGGAAGCAAATACACAACCCCCTGTAGGGTCTTTTCCAGAAAGTGCAGAATCTGGATTACCTAACCAACCTATTACCCCTGTAGGGTCTTTTGCAAACAGTGCAGAATCTGGATTACCTAACCAACCTATTACCCCTGTAGGGTCTTTTCCAGAAAGTGCAGAATCTGGATTACCTAATCAACCTATCCAACCTAATCAACCTATCCAACCTAATCAACTCAATACTCAATACCCTCCTGTAGGGTCTTTACCTGAAAGTACGAAAACGGGTTCGTCAGAAGGTTCGTCTGATTTTTCGTTTCGTTCATCCGAGGGTGGAGGAAAGGAGGGCAAGTATTCATTTTTGAGTCGTTTGCAGGATTCAGAAAAAAACGATGGATTTGTAGACAAGGTATTTTCTGACCAGGAGGGATATTCGAGAAAATGTTTGAAGCCTCATCAACCGGTGGTGTTGGACGCAGAAGAAAAGGCGATGATTGATAGCAAGGATGAGGCGATGGGACCAGGAAACAAGTCGTATACGGAGGCGATGGAATACCGAAACAAGTATTTCATTTGTCCGTTGTATTGGAATTTCGAAGAAAAAAGGAGTATGACGTGGGATGAAATACAGAAAAAGGGATTGCAATCAAAAATCATGCTATCATCAAAAGACGTGGAAAAGGAAATCAAGGAAGGTCGTTATATTTATTTTTTCAAGGACAAGGGACAAGCACGTGCTCAAGTTCATCCGGGATTCACCTTGCAAAAAAACAGTCAAGGGTCTTGTTTTCCTTGTTGTTATCCCAACAATCAATTGTTGGATATGGACCCTGTCACGAAGAAAAAGTTGAGCAAGGCGGCTGCCACCAAGCGTGATTCTTGTTTGAAAGAGTCTTTGGTGGTCAATCAAGAACAACAACAACAAGAAAAAGAAGAATACAAGGAAACAGAAAATGTACCGGTGCTTGCCAAAGGCAACAAACATTTTGTATTACAAGAAACCGATTATCCTTTGGAACCACAGCGATATGGAATGTTGCCTCGGATATTGTCCGACGTGTTGGATTTACAACATCGTTTGAAACGTAGTGACATACCTAAAAAACAATCCTTCCTCTTGCGTTTTGGCGTGGAAAACAAACCATTTCAATCCTTTTTGGCCTGTTTTGCCGATATGTATACCTATGCACAGGACCAACATAGAAATGCAAATACGAATCAATTGGTGGCACCATCCCCCACCATCCCCCTGTCACAATTCAAGAAATTGTTGGCGCAAAAGATTACATTGGATAAATTTGTGCATTACCAAAACAGTTCGTTGCCGTCGTTTTTCCGTCCTGAGAAGAAACATCAGGGTCAAGAGAGCTACGATGCTTACAAGGAAACGGTGTTTGCCAAGTCATTGGATTTGGAAACAGAAAGAGCCTTTTTCGAAGACACCATCGATGCTTACGAACATTTTCAAAAGTATTTGATGGACCCGAGCATCACTATCGACCACCATTTTTTGTGGGACGCCATGACCACACCCGATTTAGATTTGATACCCAAAGGTGTCAATTTGGTCATTTTGAACCAAGACCCCACTACCCCAGAACAGGTTCATGTGGTATGTCCTCCCAATTTGTACTCGTCGCAAAGTCATTTCGACCCCAAGAAAAGAACGGTCTTGCTTTCTCGTAGAAAAAAAGGAAACGATTGGGTGTATGAACCCTTGTATTATATCACACGATTCAAGGAGAATGGATATATGGTAGAACGCTGGTTTTCCAGCCAAGATGAAAAACCAGACATTACGGCTTTTCTACAAGTAGCAGAACAATCGTTAAAACAATGCAGTGGCGATTTACATCAACCGCGCAATTTGTTGTTGATGTCGACGTACGAATGGTTGCATCGTCTGAAACAACATTCGTTTCATGTCCATGCTCAGATTGTACAAAACCATTTTTGCGTGGGATTCAAAGTTTCTAAATTACCACACATAGAGGCTCTTTTCATACCCTGTGTTCGTTCGGCCTTGGTCGATAATCTACAACAGTTGCCAGTCAAGGAACGTGGTCAATATGCCAAGGATTATACAACGACATTGAAACGGTTGGCGGCCATGAGCAAGGAATTCAAGTTGCCTGCGTTGCGACCGAAACAAAAGATTGTCGACCGTGCCAAACAGGAAGTGGTGGGATTCGTTTTGGAAAACGAGTTGTATGTTCCGTTGGAACCGCGTACTGCTATGACTAATATTTTGGACAAGATTCCAATCAAATACAGTATGGATTTCTTTGAGGCGGATGCACAAATCTTTTCCAACAAACAGGATGTAGAACGACTGAAAAGCAATTTGTTTCAATTAGAAAGCGATTTTTATCGCCTCTTTATGTTTCAGTTACGACAAAAGTTGAACCAACGTGTCCATGCCCCCTTGCGCAAAGAAATCATCACCTTGTTGCAATCCAAAGAGGACGATTCCAAACAAAAGAAAATACAAGAATTGTTGCAAAAAGTGGCAGAAGATTATGCCACGTTTAAAAAAATAGAACCTGCCTCGCTGTACCAAGTAGCCAAAATACGTACCTGCCAAGATGCAGGCAAACAACCATTGTGTATAATGGCCAAGGACGGCACACAGAAATTTCTGTTTCCTGCCACCAACCTCGTAGACCCTGCCATCGATAACCAAAACCACTATTTCTCTCGAATCACCAACGAAATTCTACAAAACCAACGAATTCGACGCGTCATGCTACAACCCAATGTTCTGTTTTTTCAAGATACACCCCAATCCCTCGAAAAATACGATTCCGAAATCGTCGTCCTCGAATCCGAACTCAAACCACTCTTTGACTCTGTCATCGACTTTACTAGCTCCCACCCAAACTATTTTCGTTATCGATAATGTAACCTACTAACCCTAACCCTGTAAGGTATTCACAAATCTGTTTCATAAAACGTAGTAAAAACCCTTTTTATGAAATGAAACAAACCACCCTGTAAGGTATTCACAAATCTGTTTCATAAAACGTAGTAAAAACCCTTTTTATGAAATGAAACAAACCACCCTGTAAGGTATTCACAAATCTGTTTTATGAAGTAAAGGGGGGAAAGGATTTTTTGTTGTTTTCGAGGAATGTTTTCAAGCTAGTGTATTGGTCATTGACAATGCTGATAATAGTCGGATTCAATTGTGATATCAAAGCGGTTTCCAACTGATTCAAAGAAACAGTGTCTACATTGCCAAATCGATTCTTGATAGTGGATTGAATGTATTTGATGAAATACCCGGATTGAATCACACCGTTTTGCACCAACAAAGAACTTCCTGAAGGCCAATTGTAATTCGGAAAACGAATGTATTCATTAGTACTTGGTGCAACCAATCCCTCCTGTAAGGAGTATACAAAAGCAATTGCAAAAAATACCAATCCAATCACCAAAAAGACAAACATGTATTTTTTCAAAGAGACAGACATCTGTTATAGACCAAGAAAAACAAATGCAACAACAAGTCCTTTAGAAAATTGATTCATGGGTTGCCGTTGCGTTCAAAGAGTATAGAAAAGAAACATTTTATACAGTATACTTACCATGGTAAGAAAGTCTGCTCCCCCTGCTATTGCTAATGCATCTGCTAATACATCTGCTACTACAAATGCGCCCATCCCTACAGAGGTCATTGTAAAACAAATGGCTACGAAGGCCAAGAAGGCTGAGAAGTCTGTGGCTCCCAAGGCAGAGCCGGTGGTTATCGAGGCAGCCGCTCCGGCTGCCGAGACATCTATTGATGCTGCCGCTGTTCCTGCTGATTCCAAGAGTGAAGTGCTGCTTCGTTTTGTGGAATTCCAGGCCAAGTTGCAAAACTTGAGTAGTCAATTGTCTGCTGCTCGCATTGATTTCAAGTCATTGGAGAAGTTGGCGACCAAGGAAATCAAAAAGAGTTCCCGAGGAAAGAAGAAGCTTTCTGGCAACCGTCAACCTTCTGGTTTCATCAAACCGGCTCGTATTTCCGAGGACCTGGCCAACTTCCTAGGCAAGCCACTTGGTGTCGAAATGGCACGCACAGAAGTTTCCAAGGAAATCAACAACTACATCCGCCAAAACAACCTGAAAGACCCAGCCAACGGTCGCAACATCAACCCGGATTTGAAGCTCAGTAGTCTTCTCAAGTTGGAGAAAGACGACAAACTGACCTACTTTAACCTTCAAAAATACATGAAGCACCACTTTATTAAAGAGGTTGCAGCCACTGTATAAAGGCCTAGTGCCCAAATAGACCCAAGGCCCAAATCGACCCAAGGCCGAAATAGATAGTCAAGGCCAACAAGGACCCCAAGGCCAAGCAAAAAAAAGAATAACTCTGTTTCAAAGGTAAAACAGAGTTATTGACACATATTTTTATTGGATATTCTCTTCTTTGAATTTCACGGTTTTTCGCGCTTCTTCGACATCTTCTTCCCGTATTTCTCCCTCTTCAAGTTCTTCTTTTTCTCCGATTCCTTGCTTTTCTCCGATTCCTTGCTTTTCTCCGATTCCTTGCTTTTCTCGTATTTCCCCTTCTTCGTCTTCGTCTTCGTCTTCTCGTATTTCTCCTTCTTCGAGTTCTTCATCTCGGTTGGGTTTTTTCTTCATGGTGACAGTTTGCAGGGTAGGTTGTATGTCTTCCATGGTAAGGGTGTCTGTCGTTTCTTTTTCTTCTTCTTCTTCGTCTTCTTCTTCATCATTCGAATCGGATAAGCCATCATCTACGGCGAGTTGTCTTTTCATGACGAGGGTGGCTTCCACCTTTCTGTTTTTGCGGAAAATGAAATAGCGATTGAGAAAGGAGATACGTTTTTCCTCGGGTGTCATATCGAGAGCGGTACCATATTCGCTCACATTCCGCCCCTGGGCCGACGAGTCGGTCAGCTCCTGAAACAAATCCTCAAACATCCCTGTAGGGCTTTTCAGAGACGTTTTCGCCAAATCGAAACCATACAGCACCATCATCCTCTTGAAATATTCGAAATGTACCAAATATTCCGCAAATACCTTGTTGATGGTTTCCTGGTAGACATCAATACGCTTCCCCAACGAAGACGCATTGTTTTCAAAGACCGTGTCGGTAAACTTGCGTTCCATTCGAAACATAGACACAGTTTCCCCCTTGTATTCATATGTTTCCTCTAAGGAAGCACCTGCACCTTGCAGTTTGTTAAAGACAGTCTGGCCATCGTAACAGGTGCCAATGAAATAGCCTCCCTCTGCCGTCATTTCCGAAATATTACACAGAAACTCGTGAAACGTTCTCTTGGTCTCGAAAAAGTAATGCAGGGCAAATTGACATGAAGTTATATGGAATCCATTCGCCACCGCACCAAACTTGTCGCGGACTACCTTGGCATCCACATCCTTGGACTTGCCTCGCAACGTATCCACGATTTTTTTCGACTGCTGTGACGGAAACGCCTGACCGTCCAAAATATTTTTGCTCGAATCGCCCTGTAAGAAGATGGCACGAAACGGCTTGTTGCGATTGCGGGTGCGCCAGGTCACATATCGTTGACATGCTCCATCAACCGCATTGGTTATATTGTCACTCGCCACGTCAATACCCAACACAAATTTGATGCCGGTTTCTGTCCATTTTGCCAAATCCCCTGCTTTACCCACCGCCACATCCAACAAACATACCCCCTGTAAGGAGTTTTTGACATCCGGCGAAACCGCGTCCACCACCGTGCGAATCAACAACCACTTGACAAACCGGTTATGGAAATCACGAAGCGGCTTCATTCGCAATTTGACACGCTCGTCTTGCACTCGGTTGTAATACACTTCTTCACGGTCCAACAGAACAGGTACTGGCTCTTTTCCACACAACATGGCTTCCGTTACAGGGTGATGAATGGAATACCAGTTGGTATTGGCCACATCGTAAGAATTGCCGAAATTGTTGTTGCTGGCACGCAACTGCTCTGTCTTGTCATGTCGGACCTTGATGGGTTTCCAACGCCAATACTTGTCCGGCTCTGACAAATCATACCTGAATTCGACAATCGTATTCTCCTCCAAGGCCTCCCCCTCCTCCCCCTCACAGAAAATACCCTCGCCCACCATCGGCACCTTGCAGAAATAAGCATCCGGGTCATACGGGTCCTCCGAGGGCACAAAACGCATCGGCCTGTAACGACGCGCCTCCTGGTTCTGCTCCGGCAAACGGTCCTCCAACGCATACGAACACCACACCTTTTTCAAATCACGCTCCGGATTGTAACCACACCACAACGTAAGCGTCTTGTATGGTTGGCCATTTTCATAATACTCTACCTTGTCCTTGTTACCCGTACGGTCCTTGACCACTCTCACCAAGAAATCAATCGTATTGAATTCAGGCGGCTTCCACTTGAACGAATCCTCCCATGTCGTCTTGAAAACCAACGCCTCCGCCGAAATGATACCCGATACACCCTTGGTTGAAGGCGTAAAGATGAGCCCATCCGTCTCGTAATCGTAGTGCAACCCACCACGCGACTGCAACAAACGTCGACATCCTTCAAACATGTTATCCACTACTACATAATGGTCATTCAAAGGCAACCCCGGACCATAAAACGTCTTGCATACTACTTTCAAATAACAGTCGACGCTCTCGACCACATACGGATTCGATAAAGTCAACTGCGAACACACACCCCCCAACAAATACAACCGAAACGTATCCGACGAGATTTCACCCTGGTCCACCGTTTTCACAAAGGGCAGCGCACGACAGGAAACCCCATGCCGGTAATAAATATCAAAGGCGGCAAACAAATTCAAAAACGACTTGTCACGACCCATCACAATATGCTCCCCGTCCAACAATGTCAAAAACAACCGCGAATCCGATGTCGTCGAACCCGTGTACGAAATATTCATGTTCATGTCAATCAAATAAATTCGACCCGTCGATGCAATGAACAACAACTTGCGCTCCCCATCCGCCTTGTCCGTCACCGTATAGTTTCGCAATATCGATACACTCCCCTCCTTTTCCAAAGAAGTGGAACCCCCTCCCAAAGGACGCACATTGTCCTGCTGCAATGTTCGCGAAGATGGACCCACAAAATAACGCGCCCATCCCTTGGTTCCCTGATTCATAATCGCCTCCCACTTGGCCTGCGCTTCGTCCTTCCATAAACCATCCTCCCCCGACATGTTGTGCACCAATAACAAATACTCCTTCAACACATCGTCCAACTCCACATACGAAACCGGATACGCCGACCCCTGTAAGGCCTGGAAAATCAGTCGCATCGACTTTCTTAACACCTGCAACAAAACAGGTGCCTTGGAATACTCTGTCCCCACACCACAACGCGCATTGTCTACCTCCAACTCCACCTCATATGTAGGCAAAGAACCAAAGATACCCGACTCTTGTACCGTTAGATGCGGCGTTTTCGACATTTTTACAATCGTCAAATCAGCAAAGATGGGCCAATCCGGATGCGCAAAACGAACACGGTTCATATAACGAAACGTCTTTCGCACATTTTTCCAATCCCCCACCACCTTGGATGCATACCCCCCCTGTAAGGAAGCCACAGACGGCAACGGCGTGTCCTTTTCCATCTTGTACGACACACGAAACCGAAAATCATCCACATCCACATTCGACACCTCATTACCCGCCTCGTCCTTCGGCGTCTCCTTGGAAGTAATCTTCACCTTCGTAATTCCACCCTTTTCTGAACCCGGCTTCGAACCATGCTGCGGATTCTCCAACAAAGCCTCTAAACTATTCGTACGACTGTAGTCTTGTATCACATCCGCACCCGCCAACTCTACACGGACATCCCTCATGTTTTCGCCGTAAATACGCATCATTTGCTGCCCACGAATATTCCCCTGTAAGGGTGCAAAGCCAGCGGCAAACAATTGGCGTACTATGGCATCATAATGGTCACGCGTCAAAGGACGATGGGCCAAAGGAGGACGCGACTTGGGAATGGTATTGAAACGGACCTCGAGCTCAGAAACAGACCGCACCGATTGAGTATCCAATTGCGCAGGTCTTTGATTCAAATAGAATTGAATCATGTTCTCAAACGATGCATTCCGTTTCTCTACCTTTTTCATTCGGTTATTATACTATACCCCGTTAGTTTCCTTTGATTCAATTTTGCGTAGGAACAGAGGGCCTCGGTAACAAACCCATCACCCTCTTTCGACGACGACTCTTGGACTTTCCAACCAACTTGGCCCGAAACGTTTTCACAGGTTTCGGTGTATTTATCTCCGCACGAATATGTTTTTTGTAATAATCCATCAACTTTATCACCTGCTCCACATCATTCGCCTCAAACATAGCTACCCTCTTTCTTATCGTCGCCTTTATCGGCTTCCCAACTGGCACATTACCAACTGGCACATTACCAACTGGCACATTTGCAACTGGCATATTCCCAACTGGCACATTCCCAACAGGCACATTCGCCTTGGGACGTGAAAAGAATTGCAAGGGAGCAATCAAATATTGGTACATGACGACAAACAACACAAAGACGAGAACTGCACCAACAGCGCCCAAACCGAACAGTACATATTGAATCAAATGAGTAATCCCGAATTTATGAAAGATATCAAACATGACATTCGAAGTGAGCCCTGTCACCAAGTCAATACTGCCTTCCACATTGCCCATCTGTTGTTTCCCCCATTGGTACCAATTGTTGTAAAATTCGGCCGTTTCCTCTGCCGTCGCATTGTAAAACAATTTGGATGCTTGGGTCAAGTTTTTTTTGCTCGCTGCCTTGAGCGCCAAATTGGCAGCGTCCACTTCTTCCATGGCCACATGATTCAACGCCTCGTTGTTTTCCTGCTTGTTTCGTACCAATGTATCCGGGTCCAACTGAATCTCTTTCACCACCTTTTTTAACCCATTTGTCCATTCCATCAAATCCTTTACAAAATGAGTATTCTTGGGAAACATACCAAGCTGGTCAACATAAGCATACAATGAATCCAAAATATGCTGCTCCTTGGCATCCCTGTTTTCTTTGGACGAAATCGTATCCAACGCCATCGTCAACATCGTCGGCGAAACCGTCTCCAAGCCCTGAAATCCCTCCCCCTCCTTGTAGACCACCACCAAAGAAGGCAACTGATTCGTACACACACGCCGAACCGCTCGTTTCATATTTGTCAATTCCCTCTTGGCCACATTGGATGGTGTAACCCCCGTCACATACGACCACAATGTTACCTCTTGTGTCTCTTTGATATCATTCATGCTTTTGACCATGAAATCCAGATTTTCATCGCCACGCTCTGTAAACAATTCCCAACACTTTTCCTTCAATGCCTCCTTCGACACCTCCAACAATTGATTCAACTCCGTCATCATCTTGACCGTTTCGTCGGGACCCAAAATCATCGCATATACCCTCTGTAAAGTCGTAGTCAAACCTTGCACACCACCCATCTTGTCTTTCGACCTCGAAACCATCGCTGTCGAACCCAAACTACCCACCATCCAGGACAACAACAACAACAGAATCGACCCCTTGGAACCTATTCCTCCACCCGTCTTGTAAGATACTCCTTTCTTGTAAGATACTCCTTGATTGAAACCTATTCCTTTATTAAAACCTATTCCTTTCTTGTAAGATACTCCTCCCTTGACTTCCTTCACTCTTATACTTGTACCCAATACGTCCAACATCAACACACAAAGCAGATGCATCAAAGCATTGTGACGTAAAAAAATATTTTGCACGAGCGGGGCGAGAGGAGAAGAATTTGTTACAAGATAATCGGCAAACACAGACATATCAAGATGATAGCGCGCATGCAAATCCCGTTTTTGTTCCAAAATGTGTATGGCTTCCTTCATCAAACCATCCATGGCCTATACCTTTTCACTACAAATTCTCCATCATGGTCTTTTGACGGTGACAATTCGGACACAATGCAGCCAAATTGTCCACGTGATTCGACCCCCCTCGGTCCAATCTCACTATATGGTCAATCTCATATGTCGCCGACAACATGACCCCACATTCCTTGCATGTCCACCGCTGCCTCGCCGCCACAAATTTCTTCTTCGTCTCCGATACCGAACGCTTCGCCACCCGCTGACCTCCTACCTCAACACCCCCTGTAAGGCCTCCTACAGACCCTGCATCCAAAGGAATCACAGGAATATTTACTACATCGTCCACAAAACTATGCTTGGCAGTAAAATCCAAAATCGGCGACAACAACCGCGATGTACCACCGTCCAACGGCATGTACTTTAAATACTCATTCGTCGTCTCCAACATACTTCGCGCCCTCATCGGGTCCTTACGCAATAACCAACATAAAAACAAGGCACCCACAGCAATGCCGGCAATTTGCCAATATTTTTTCTGTTTGAGGAGCCACTGTGTATACTTGCCTTCCGTATAAATATGAAACGCAGCCACCCCCGCCAACAAAAAAATCAGAATTTCAATACGCATATCCCTCTACCTTGTCGCCTTATTTTTCTGGTATCGATACAATTCAATGATTCTACTACTCATACCTCAAAATATATATCAAAGCAACCACCGACGAAACGAAACAAAATGAATCATTGAAAATATATTCTATCGCATAAATAAAATATATTTTTTTCTCTTTTTTGTTGGTTTTTCTTTACACCTCTGTAGGATATTTTACATATTTTTTTGTAAAGAAACATATAATGAAGAAAAATATTTTGAAATCACTTGTTTTTGTTTTCATAGTAGTCATCGCTATTGGTTTTTTATTGTCGTGGATTTATTCGATGAATTATGAAACTTATGTAAACAATAGTAATAATCCTTTGTTCACCAAAAAGTTCAACATCGATGACATTTCAAAATATTTACAATATTACAAATTTGATGATGACAGTGTTAGAAAAGATTTTCAAACATTACAAACGATTCAGTCATATGCAAATAAGTATTGTCCAGATTACCCAAAATATACCTACCAACAACTATTTCAGCGAGAAGATTTATGCAAAAGCAAATGTATATATGACTGGATTCTAAAAGATTACCAGAATCGGTTCCAATGGAATGACAAAGGAATCATTTCGGAAATCAGTGAGGTTTATTTTGACGATGTTTTGCAAGTGAAAGATTTGATTAAAAAAGAACGTCCCGAGAAATGGTCGGAAAAATTACACATTCAAAATTTTGAAAGCCCTTTGAAACTAGAATCGGCAAAGTCTTATGCCATGCCGTCAGGACATGCTATTCTAGGTCTTTTGTTTGGTTTCTACTTGTACAAACTTCACAAGGAGTATTTTGATAACAATGACATGGAAAGGAAGAGTTTGGCTCGCCGTTGTTTTGGTATTGGTGTACGTAGAATTATAGGAGGTGTGCACTTTCCAGATGACATTCGTGGCGCTTTAATGTATTGTTACTTAGTTATGCAAAATACAACAGAAAACACCGAAACAGAGGGACATTTCCAAGGTACCGACAAAATGTTAGAAGAGTACTACATTCTCGTTCAAAAATTAGACAGTGATGAAGGAATTAAGTCACTTTTGACCGATATTGTACCAACTAAATAATCATTAAAAATAATATTCTGTATTTGAAAAAAAGGCAATTGTATATAATAAGTAATGAACACGCCGAGTTTGTCACAGAGACAAAAAAGGAATAGAAAGAAACAAGGTAAGAGCCCTTCAGGAGATGTATACAATACGCCTTTGGTGTCTCAACTGGAGCCGTTGAAAGAAGGGTTTACGATACAATCCATGAAAACAAAGACGGCGGAGTTGAATCAACAATGGGACCAGGTAACGTCAAAGTATCATGAGTTGGAGAAATCGGTAAAAGACTTTGAGCCCATAGAGAAGAAGAATTTGCACAAACAACAGTTTTTGTTATCTTCTCCTTCGCAGTCTTTTTCACCAGATTACCAATCTGTTACCAAAGAAATAAAAAAAAGGGAGCAAGCGGCGGACCTAAAAATGAAATGGCAAAAAGACGCTATTGAAATGGGTGAACAGTATTCAAATCTCATTTTATTGGGTCTTGTTTTTGTTGCTGCCGTCATTTTATTCCTCATTCTCTATTTCATGTAGTTTTTTCTCGAGCTTTACTTCAAGAGATGACTACCCCGCCTTTTTTAAACCAGCCCTTTCCCACATTTATCGATATGTCGAACAAAATCATGGATTTACAACAAAAAGCAAGTAATACGTCTGCGCAGTGGAATACAGTAACAAACAATTACAAGGATTTGAAAATGAAAGTGGCTACCTTGGCTCCTTTGGAGACAAAAACAATGGGAGTCCAGTCGGCGAATGTACAGTCATTGAAAATGCAGAAACAAAAAGACATTGTCGCTCAAATGGAACAGGACAACAATATTCTTATCCTCACTGGCGTTGGCCTTGTCATTGCTGTTTTGTGTGCCATCACACTTTACCAAAAATAAATACTAAACATTTTTACAAAAAGGAGTCTTGCAACTTTTTGTAAAAGAAAAGTATGGAAACCACGGCCGTAGCTACCATCGTGTTTATCTACTACGCCATCCTTTTTTTCGTAAGCGAAATATGTGTCATCTCGGAACGTCGTTATGAAAACGACGATGAATAACAGAAAGACTACATATCATGGTACATAAAAGGCGGCAGTTCCAATTGCTTGTAATTACGGTCATGATTCAACGGCTGCGTCAACGGTGTCACCAACGTACTCTGGTCCTTCAAATATTGTTCATATGACTGGGCCGACGAATAAAGCTGGGGCACAGCATAATTCAATACCTTTTGATTCAAGTCCGCTACTTGTGTTTCTGTTGGTACGGTAGGAGAAAAGGTGGCATGACTCATGAAAATACTGCGCATGATGATACTCAAATTGTCTTTGTTTTGTGGCGGGACCAGATAACGATTGTTTGACAAGGCCGACACACCTGAACTCATTCCATCCTGTAAGGCCTTGACATTGTCGTTGCTAAAGAACTGCTTCGACAAGTCGTTGGGTTCAAAAAATCCCTGCATCGCATCCTGGTATGTACATCCACTCAATTTGTTCTTGTTCGCCACTCTGGCAAACATTTTAAAGGGCGCTTGCGGGTCCTCTGGCTCCAACACAGCGACACGACCATTGTATCCACCTTCTGGAATCACCTGCGAACCACAACCACCACCATAACAATCCTTCAACACACTCGGATACCACTTTTCACTAGACATGGTTGAAAACCCTTTGTAATACACTTATCATCGAAAAAGTATCCTGTACTCACCAAGTTTCACAAACCACCCCTGTAAGGTATTTCTAAGCTGTTTTCCTACCTGGATTTCCACGACCCTACAGGGAGTATATGAATGACACAAACCACCCCTGTAAGGTATTTCTAAGCTGTTTTCCTACCTGGATTTCCACGACCCTACAGGGGGTGTATGAATGACACAAACCACCCCTGTAAGGTATTTCTAAGCTGTTTTCCTATCTGGTTTTCCACGACCCTACAGGGGTTGTATGAAAGGGGTTAAAGAAGACGTTGTCCGAAGAAATAAGAAAAACAATGTCTTTGCCGGATTTGGAGAATTACAAGCAGCGTATAGAGCGTTTGGGTATCAATTACCAACTCGAAATACTGCAAATTTTGATGAAAAATGGCATCAAAATCAACGAGAACAAGACGGGGATTCGATTGAATATGGGAATTTTATGGAAGGAAAACCAAGAGGTGTGGTGCAAGATGGTGGAGTATTTGGAGTATGCGGAAGAAAAAGAGTCGAGATTAGAAACGGTGGAATCAGAAAAACAAGAAATCACCAGTGTATATTTTCATTGAAGCGACAGAAATTCTGTTTCTGTTTTTCATTTGAAAAAACTGTTTTTATTTGATTTAAAAAAAGTTTTTTTATGTGCGTCGACGATAAAAGAGGCAATAGGCGGCTGGTCCCACTATTTCTTGTAAATCCTTTACAGGGGTGCAAGTTGCATCGTTGCAGAGAAACCAAGACCCTGTCATGGCATTTTTGACATAGGCGTAATAGTGTCCTCCTTGCATTTGACCTACATGACAGGCAACTCCATAGAGGTCATACAGTGATTGTTTGGAATGTATCATATAGGGTTTCATATCGAGGACATCAGTAAAAACACATAATTGTGTATTTTTACGTCGTGCGTCGTGAAATCGTTTCAAACACAGGACCAACAAAGGCGGAACCTTCCATAACTGAATCGATTTATACACGGGTTCTTTTTGTCCAGTTGACTCGTTGAACCAGGCATTGTCGCCCTGCAATCGTTCTTCTGACACATACTGGGCCAGCGATTCGGCCAATGATGGCATGACGGCGAGGTCCAGTGTCATAAATTTTTCCGGTTTGGAAGATACAACTTGGTTGTTGTCGTTGCGCAAAAGGGACAAGTAGACACCATGAAACAAAGCATCGACTTCGGAATACTCTTTGGCATATTCTTTTTGTAAAAAAGTATAGACTTGGAGGGCCTGGGAATCATGGTCCGAGACCACCTGGCCACGAATCACCACCTCCATCGGCTTCGAAACCGCCTTGTGCAAATGCGATAGGAAAAAATGCAGAAATTCAGAGAAATCGTTTTGATTCCATCCAGAAAACAATGACCAGGCAGGGTCACCTTCCGACAACTTGTGTACCCAATACACAAACCGACGTGGCTGAATCACCACCTCTTCTGGATGCCGTTTCCACATTTCCATCATCAAAAGACGCCACTCTAACCATAATGTTGCCGAATTTCCCTCCTGTGGATTGAATTTTTGCAATACATCATTCAACTCAAACGAATGCGCCATGATTTGCAAACATGTATTCAGAAAACACGTATTGCCTAGATTCGCCAAACCTGCCGTTTTCGTTTTCATATAAGACACTATCATCTATTATAAGAACAGCGTTCAAACTGTTGTAAGGAATACATAATACGTTGATAAAGATACTATGAGCCAAAACGCAGCAAACCAAATGGTCGACCTGTTTCGTATGTACCAAGAAAATATGAACCTCTTTCTACGTCATCCGTTTTTTATATCCACACACCCACAAACCATTCCAACAACAACAACGACACAAACTATTCCGACAACAACAACGACACAAACTATTCCGACAACAACAACAACACAAACCATTCCAACAACAACAACAACACAAACCATTCCGACAACAACAACAACACCTCCTGTTAGGCCTTCTCTAGCGGGTATTGACAATATCATTTCTATTCAGTACGAACTGCCTATGAATGAACCTTCTGTTGAACGACCGCGTTTTCAAGATGTCGCCAATGCGTTGCAACTCTTTGTGTACGACACTGACCATCCATCTGATGAAACGGTTGACCCCATTAGCCACAATGAGTTCCAACATGGCGACATTCTTTGCCGTATTCTTGCTTGCCAACATACTTTTTCTTACAAAGAACTCATGCAGTGGCTTGATGTATCTGCATCATGTCCTGTTTGTCGCACACGTATTCCTGTGACCACTTCGAGAAGACCTCCCTCGGAAGGTCAGAATGCTCTTTTGCAACTGTTGCGTGCCTTTTTACCGAGTGCTGGTGGAGAAACGGGTGTGCAACTGGAAGAATTCTTGCCGGTGGATGAAGTATCCTGATTTATCCAGACAGTTTGTAAGAATACAAATGGTCTAAAAACAATGCTACGAGCATGGGAAATTCCCATGTTCTGACGGGTGATGCATCTTTGCTTTTGTTGAAAAATACACTTCGAACAAAGAGTATTCCCGAAACAAGCATGGTACTCAGCAACAAAAAGAAAAACAAATTGTATAACCACATATCCACGACATTCTTGTCCATTCTATACAAAAAGAAACATATTATTTGTACACCTCTTTTCTGTGTAAATAATGTAATCAACGAATTTTGGAGACACTTTTCGATTGTTTTTTTCCGAGAATGACGAGTACCAAGAAAGCCATGGCCGCTCCTAGAAAACCCAACAGGGTAGGCATGGGTATATTGTCTTGGTATGTCATCATGGATTCGATAGCTGAATCATCTTGGTCGAATACAATTTCACGAGTATCTACCATTTTCATATCATAGCCAAACAGTTGGAAATCTTTGGCATAAAAGTCGTTAATCATACGAATGGAAACTTCATTTAGGTATTTGTCATATTCGATGGTCGGATTGTCACCACGTGCTTTGTTGATGCGGTCATGGTTGTTGAAATCGGGGAAACCAAGGTTGGCCAAATCTTGTTGCACCGTTTCCAAGTGAACAATTTCAATGTCGGTATTGACTTTGCCTTGGTCATCCACAATGAATTCATATTGAGGAAGCTTGTGATTGTCAAACAAACGAGGCGATTCCAAATAAGCACGCAGGGCCTGGGCAACTTTTTCCGGCGAGGCACTGGGGTCAATGGCACCAATGTAAAACAATTCGGAAATGATACGGTCATAAGGATTGCGAACAAGGGCAATGATACGTATGCCATTTGTTTTGATTCCTAGCTGTTTCTTCCTTCGAAGCAAGTCACGGGAAACAATGTGTTGGTAGGTGGATTTTTCACCTTGAGCGCCCGGACCAAAGAGAGAGGAACGGTTCAACGGAATGTTGTAACGCTGACTCAAGTAATTTTCAAAACTACTTCCTCCTGTTTTCGGAATGTGTACAAACAAAATATTGACGTCGTTGTCACCCCCCTCGTTTCGATAAAAATAAGGCATACCCCCTGTAAGGCGTTTTATACTAGTGTCAGAAATTGTAAAGAGACAGAAATTGTAAAGAATCACAAATTTTGTAAAAAGACGATACAACAAAAGAAGCACAAAGGCCTCTTGTAAAATAAAGACATACAAATATAAAACCTTTTCATGAGTGGCGCAGGAGGCATCTTGAATTTGATATCCCAAGGCAACAACAACAAAATCCTTCTAGGGAATCCATCTATCCATGTTTTCAAAGCGAAATATGTCAAGACGCGCAATTTTGGAAAACAAGCTTTTCGTATTGATTATGACGGCAGCCGCGACATTCGTCTCACCGAACCTTCTACTTTTCAATTCACTATCAAGAACCATGCCGAACTTCTTCTCGACACTTTTTTGTGTATCAATCTTCCTGACATATGGAGCCCCATTTATGGCCCCTGTTCCGAAACCAACTTAAAATGGGCGCCCTATGAATTCCGTTGGATTGAAGACATTGGTAGTCAGATGATTCAGGAAGTCTTGGTGACATCGGGTTCCTTTATCATTGGCAAGTACACGGGAAACTACTTGAGCAATGTTGTCGACCGCGATTTTCCCAGCGAGAAAAAGGACTTGTACAACCGTGCCTCGGGTAATGTAGCCGAATTGAATGACCCTGCCAATGCATTGGGGCGTACCAATACTTATCCTTCTGCCTATTATTTCGACCCCCTGTTGGGTGGTGCCGAACCGTCTATACGTGGTCGCGAATTGTATATTCCTATCAACACATGGTTTACGCTCGATTCCAAATGTGCTTTTCCTCTCATTTGCCAACAATACAACGAACTGATGATTACGATTACGTTGCGACCCATTCAGGAATTGTTTCGGGTCCGTGACGTCTTTGATTTCACCAATCAGTATCCATATATGCAGCCGGATTTCAATGCACCGCAGTTTGGTATGTACCGGTTTCTGCAGACGCCTCCAGCGGTGGATATTTCACCCTCGAGTTATGACAACAAGATTCAAATATGGAATGCAGATGTGCATTTGATTTGTGATTATGTATTTTTGTCTACTGAGGACACACAGGATTTTGCGACATCGGAAAATGTCTATTTGGTGAAGGACGTTTACGAGTACCTGTTTGAAAATGTAGTGGGTAGTCAAAAGGTACAATTGTTGTCCAATGGACTCATTAGCAACTGGATGTTTTATTTTCAACGGAACGATGTCAATTTACGAAATGAGTGGACAAATTATACCAATTATCCGTACAAGGCGCTCCCTCACAATGTTCTAGCCGCACCGATTCATGACACAAACAGTTTTTATGATTCTGATTTGCAGGTCAATATTGGTCCTGCTTTGAATGCAGACGACACGAATTCGGGGATTTTCATAACCGGTCCGGCCAGTGTGTCCAATCAACGTGAAATCCTGCAAACCATGGCGATTGTCCTCGACGGCAATTACAGAGAAACGACCTTGACAAGTGGGTACTGGAACTATGTAGACAAATACCGCCGAAGTGCCGGCGCCGCCAAAGATGGCCTGTATTTCTACAATTTTGAACTGGATACGGGAAAATACCAACCCACTGGTGGAGCCATTAATTTGAGCCGGTTTCGCGTCATTGAATACGAATTTACCACATATGTTCCACCCATTGACCCTGTAAGGTCTCAACAAACAGTGGTGTGCGATTTGTGCGGAAATCCTATTGCCGTTTATAAATCCAATTGGCGATTGTATGATTATACATATAATTTGATTGTCCAGGAAGAACGGTACAACATTTTGTCGTTTATGGGAGGATACTGTGGGCTCATGTACGCACGCTGATACAACCATATTCAACCCCCTTTTTTTCATGACATAGATTATATTGACCACTATATCATGAAAATAAGTTCCGTCATCATTTTTATTTCAATCATTGTGGTCTTTGTTTTAGGAATGACGTTTATGAAAAATGGGAACCCCTATTTAGAAGGTCTCGACGACACCACACCTCCCGAAAGTACCGGACCAACGCCTCCCGAAAGTACCGGACCAACGCCTCCCCAAAGTACCGGACCAACAACGCCTCCCCAAAGTACCAAACCAACAAGGCCTCAACCTACTGGAACCACATCACCTAACCCTGTAGTAAAAAATGCACCTGCACCTTCTGAAAACGATACCATAGACTGGGATAAGGAATTTGGTGGTGCCAACAATTTGTCTTTCAATGTTCCTTGTCCGAGTGACCCTTTCATACAAACCAGCAATGAATTGAGCCAGACGTTTCAATCTTCCTTTAAAGGAATGATGGCACCCCTCATTGAACGCGTTATGGACAATATCAGTCTGTCTGTGCAGCGAGGTTTGGATACTTCGAACCAAAACATGCATGATTACATCAAAAAATCGCAAATCGTCCCCAATGCTTTTCCTTACCAAGAATCGTGCAATTTATGCAATTCCGTCAATGGTGTTTGTCCTAACTGTGGAGGGAATGGTGGCAATGGTATCTTGGGTTCCGGTGGTACTTATCCTTATATGGTGAATGCCAATGGACAGATAGTGCCTTTTAATTCTTCGGACATGAACATGGCCGATTTCACAAAATTATTGAAAGAATCAAACTCACTAGGAGGTGTCTCAAACAATTTGATTGGTACTGCAGGATACACAGCAGACAGTCTGGCCAATGCAGCTGGAGGCATCGCAAGTACAGCTGGCAACACAGCAGGCAACTTAGTAAATAGTCTGGGAGGTACAGCCGGCAATTTGGCAAATACTGCAGCTGGTGCCGTCGGTGGCCTCGCGAATACGGCTGGAGGTATCGCGAATACCGCCTTGGGAACTGCAGGTGGTCTGGCCAACTCAGCCATTGGCGCCGGAACTGCTTTGGGCACAGGATTGGAAAGTTTGGGTGGCAAAGTCGTTGATTCGGCCGGCAACATTATCAACTCTGCCGGACAAATTGTAGGCAATGTAGCCAACGGTACTCTGAATACCATCAGCAATCTCGCCAACAGTGGCTCTCAACAAGGTGGTTCCAACAATTCTCAACAAGGTGGTTCCAACAATTCTCAACAAGGTGGTTCCAATAATTCTCAACAAGGTGGTTCCAATAATTCTCAACAAGGTGGTTCTAGTGGTACACAAGGTTCTAGTGGTACACAAGGTTCTGGTGGTACACAAGGTCTGCAGTCGCCCATACCGGGAGGTGGTTCAGATTTTTATTCTTCGTTTGGTGCTCTCTCACCCAAAGGTGGTGACTACCTACCACTCGTTGCTGATTTTAGTGCCATGATGAAATAATAATATGAATACAATCATTTTGTTGTTGTTTCTTTGAAAGATTTCCGAAAAAACAACAAACCACCCTGTAAGGAAGTAAAAAAAGGGTGTCAAACAAACAACAAACCACCCTGTAAGGAAGTGACAAAAGGGGTGTCAAACAAACAACAAACCACCCTGTAAGGAAGTGACAAAAGGGGTGTCAAACAAACAACAAACCACCCTGTAAGGAAGTGACAAAAGGGTGTCAAAATGGTTGCATATGATTCAAGATGTTGAATTCATTTCTGTTTGAACGAGACGCAAGAGGATTTCTTTTCTTTGTTGTCGTTCTTGTTTTTTTTCTTGGATGCGTTGCAACAAGTCGACATCTTCGGTTTCTACTTCACAATGACTACGCAGAGTGGGTAATGACAAGAAATAGACAACTCCACCAAGGAGCAAGAAAGTCCATACTATCCATGATAAATACATTATTTCTTACTCTTAACCAAGAAGGATTGTATTCGTATTTACCGCAAGAGAATAAAGAAAGGATAAAAAAGAAAGGATATGAAACTTGTTTCTGCCGCCAGTGAAAACCACGCCCTCTCTTTGCATCAATTTCTTCGTTCCGTCTTTCGTCATATTCCTAACCCATTGGATACTGTCCTTGTTTATGACCTCGGCCTTCTTCCTTCCTCAGTCGCATCTTTGCAGGAAGAATTCCCTGGATTGCGTATAGTGATTTTTCCTTTTGCTTTGTATCCCGACTATGTTCAAATGGAACACGAAGCTGGTTTTTATGCTTGGAAACCCCTCCTGTTGTCCTTGGTAGCACAAGAATTCCCATTGGAAAATCTCATATGGATGGACGCTGGAAATATAGTAAAAGATGACTTGCAGCGCTTAAACCAATTCATAACAGTCAATGGCGTATTTACTGGTGTTTCCATAGGAGGTATCGATACATGGACTCATCCCACCACCCTAGAGAAAATGAAATGCCCACCGGAATGGTACCGTCTACCCAACCGGAATGCAGCCTGTGTAGGATTCTGCTTGACACGGCCCTATGCTGTCAAATTGTTGCAGAACTGGTCTAATGCGGCTTTGCGTAAAGAATGGATTGCACCAGAGGGATGCAGTCGATTAAATCATCGTCATGACCAATCGTTGTTAACTGTGTTGTTTTACCGGTGTTTGCATGACCATCCTTTTGACACGTTTCCTTATTTAGATGGGTTAGGTTATACAATTCACAACGATTGTGATGATGTAGAAAATTGATTCAAAAGGAACCAGATTGACATAAATAAAACAACGTCCATGCCGCAACAAAAGAATATCGTAAAAGAAGTGAAAAAGTCGGAAAAGTCGGTTGCAAAGCAGCCTATCAAAACACGAAAAACTAAAACAATTCCAACCCCGCCTTCTTCGGTGTATGATGACGATGACGATGACGATGATGATTCCTTCTGGGCAGAAGAGGAGGACGAGGAAGAGTGGGAAACGGAAGAGGAAGAGGAGGAGGAAGTACCACCAACGTTGGTTCCCAAACGAAACCGAAGAAGAGTCAAGGAAGAAGAAGAGGAGGAGGAAGAAGAAGAGGTAAAGAAACCTCGTCGAGTAAAAAAAAACATAATTGTCGACGAAGACGAAGAGGTCCCTGTAAACAAAAAGGGAAAGGGCAGCTATTTGGTATTCAATATTCAAGACAATGCGGTCGACGAAGATGACGAATACGACGACGATTTGGAAGAATCGGACAATGACACAGTGGATTGCCTGAGCGAAGACGAGCGCGTGTTTATGAAAGAGCATTACGAAAAGATTGAGGAACCGTCAAACATCAAACAGAAAAAAGGCAAAAAAGAACAGGCTGTGAAAGAAGCCAAAGAGGAAGAGGAAATTCCTCCTGTACCCCCGAATGTCGAAGAAGAATACAAACAACTGATTGAAACCAAACGCAACCTGGTTTCCGAACTCAAAAAACGCCCCAATCGCATTTATGAAAAGGCCCTACAGGAATGCAAGGAAGACATCAAACGATTGGTACGACACGGGAAACGCGACAATGTACGCAAATACCACGAACTAGTGCATCGTCCAGAAAATGCCATGAACGAATACAAGTATTTCAAGAAGCATTTGTCACACCAAGAACAGCAGAAAATCATCCAAGACTACGAAAAGGTGCAACAACAAAACAATTTCCAGAAACCCTACCGTATCCGTATCCTCGAATCCAACATTTCCCCCCAACTCAAAGACATTGCCCTCCATAAATTGGACCAACTCAACGAAATGATGCCAGGCGACCCCGAATACCACAAACTCAAAACATGGATTGACACCTTTATGAAAATCCCCTTTGGTATCTATCAAAGCATCGACATCAATGTCGCCCGCGATGGCCTCGAAGCATGCAACGACTACATGACCAAAGCCCAACACATCCTCGATGAATGCGTCTACGGTCTCGAAGAATCCAAACTGCAAATCATGCAAATGTTGGGACAATGGCTCACCAACCCAAGCGCCATGGGGACCGCCATCGCCATCAAGGGAAGCCCCGGCACCGGCAAAACATCCCTCATCAAAGACGGCATCAGCAAAATCCTCGGACGCGAATTCGTCTTCATACCCCTCGGAGGCGCCAGCGACTCCAGCTATCTCGAAGGACACTCTTATACCTACGAAGGGTCGTCGTGGGGCAAAATCGTGCAAACCATCATCGACTGCAAATGCATGAACCCTGTCATTTATTTCGACGAACTAGACAAAGTTTCCGAAACCGCCAAAGGTGAAGAAATCATCGGTATTCTGACGCACTTGACGGACACAACACAGAACATGCAGTACACGGACAAATATTTCTCGGAAATTCGTGAATTCGACATGAGCAAGTGCCTCTTTATCTTTTCCTACAACGACGAGACCAAAATCAACCCCATTCTGTTGAATCGTATGTACGTCATTCAGACCAAGGGCTATACAGCCAAGGAAAAGATGGTCATTGCCCGCAAATACCTTTTACCCAAGATTTGTCAACAAGTTTCCTTCCAAACCGACCAAGTCAATCTACCCGACGACATCCTCAACTACATCATCACCAACGAATGCCTCACACAAAAAGAAGACGGTGTACGCAATCTCAAACGTTGCCTGGAAATCATTCACACCAAACTCAACCTCTATCGTGTCATGAGCAAAAACAATGTGTTTTTCGAAAAGTACAAGGACATACCCAAAGACATTGAATTCCCCGTCGAAGTCACACGACAACATCTCGACCTCCTCATCAAACCCAACGAAAACCTTCTTCCCACCTACCTCGCCATGTACAACTAACCATCTGGAGTGGTTTCATACATCTACAATAAAAATTCGTTTTTTACAAAATATATACCCTTTTGTAAAAAACCATAATACAAACCCCCCTGTAAGGCCCTTTTAAAACCTTTGTTTAAACCCGTGTGAAATGACAATACACCCCCTGTAAGGCCCTTTTAAAACCTTTGTTTAAATCCATGTGAAAACCATAATACAGCCCCCTGTAAGTAAGTCCTCAAACACCTTACAGGGGGTTGTGTTTTTCATATTGTGATAAAATGACGACAATAGGAAAAAATCAGTTTCTAGTCTATGATGGACATATTGTTGAATACAAAGCTTTTGTTGGGGTCACTACATTTTTTATTCTCTTTGCTGTTTTTTTCTTATGTCGTCTTCGTTCGTCAAAAAAACAGCACCGATATTCTTTACCTCTTTCTCAGTATCGCTCTCGTCATTCATTGGATACTACTCAACGGCGAATGCATCCTCTCTTATTGGGACAAACTCGACTCCAATCCGTACTACGTAGCCGGGTCCGACATTAGCAACCTACAAGATATTCTCCGCATTGGCATTTCTGTACACACACTCCACAATATTTATACCGTCTTTTTCTTTGTATGGGCTGCCTCTATTTTTGTCACCTTTGTACGCAATGATGTTCCTTGGCCCCTCGTCGCCCTTTTCTTTTTCTTTTTTGTCCTGTTTGTCCTCTCCGTTCGCCTTCTCCCCCACAACTATTTGGACTCACGCTTCCGCTTCGTTCAAGCCATTTGCACCATCGGATTACTTATTTCCACCCTCTGGCTCTATAGTTGGTGGACACGACGACGACGACGATTCTAATAACTTTTTTACATGATGGTAACGTAACAATTCCGTCGAATCATACATATCTGGGTACTTGTATGCCTGAAACCACTCTCGCATCGTTTCCAACACCTTTTCGTCAGGAATCAACCGCCCAAACATCACCTCACGCTTCAACATATTTTCTGGCGCCTGTTTCTTCATCTGCTCTCGGTCCTGGTTTAGAATCGAATAGGCCATCGCATAGACCAATGGTCGCTGCCACGGCTTCACATAGTTTTGCGCCACCGACACAAACCACTTGGTGCGTTTGGGACCCACGGGCAAAAAATGCACCCCCACAATCAAATGATTCTTCTCACCAAATGTCACTTTGGACCATGTAAACGAAGGATACTCGTAATGATGATAATTTCTCGTCCTTCTCATACTATCTCCACGCATTGTCACCTTGGATGACAATCCCTCGGAACAATAATCAAAGGACAAACCCACGGCCCCTCTGCATCCTTTTTCCCCCAAGTCTTTCGACTCATGGTGCACTATGTTGCTCGGAGGCACCGGACTCCCGAACCCAAACAAATTCTGATGCACATACTCCGGGTGATGCAAATCCATCGAATTGTACGCCGCATCCGGCAACGAACAAGGCATCTCATACTCAAAACACAACGAATCATACCCCTCCTCACCATAATGCGGCATCACTGGCGGCAATTCCATATCCGGCTCATACGCCCAAAACAATTTATCCTCTTGTTGCACGATGCGCCCCACTGTGTCATTCTTTCCAAATACCATACCGTGATATCCACACTTCAATCCCCCTGTAGGGCTTTTACAACCCGTGTCCAAACGGGACCCCATATGACTACATACATTCGGGCGCGTCAACCATTCGTCCCCCTCTTTCCACAATACCATTGGCAAATCACCAATGTGCCATACATGTGGTTTCGAACTCACAAAGGATGAGGCCACTCCAATGCAATTCCATGAACGATACAGAGGGTTGTATGCATTTGCTTCACGCATTGAAAAAAAACATCCCAATAAAAGGAGAGAGTACATGATTGTGGCTGCTAAAAATATACCAAATATGTTTACGTCCTTTTGGAAATAAAATGGGCCGACAAGGTATATGACGGCGAAAACATACAAAAAAGCATCGTTTCGACTCTCTTCGTCGCCTCTGACAAAAAAGAAAATGATGAAATACAATAGCCAATACTGCAACAACAAAATGACCATGGAGGAATGCCAAATGGCCATTCTCAATCATTATATTCGTAAAAACGAAGCCATCGTCAAACAAGCCGAAATCGAAAGCAAAGGTATCCGGAAAATCGCCGAACTCATGGAAACATTTTTACGTAAACATAAACTCATTTGCTACGGCGGCACCGCCATCAATAACATTCTTCCTAGAAAAGCCCAGTTTTATGACAGACAAATCGATTCACCTGATTTCGACTGCTACAGCATCAACCCCATCAAACATGCCAAGGAACTCGTTAACATGTATTCCAAAGCCGGCTACGATTACGTCGAAGCAAAATCAGGCGTCCACTACGGCACCATCAAAGTATACGTCGACTTCATCAATATCGCCGACATCACCCTCTTGGACACCGTCCTGTTTCAACATTTCAAAGAAGATGCCATCCATGTTCAGGGCATACTCTATGCACCCGCCAACGTACTTCGTATGAATGCCTATCTCGAAATATCATCACCGAAAGGCTACGTCAGCAGATGGGAAAAAGTATTGCACCGTCTCAATCTTCTCAACGAATTTTTTCCTATCAAAGTTACCAAAACGTGCACCCCTTTATCGAAACAATTGCAAGACGAAAGTACCATGACAGAGGAAGAAACAAAGAAATTATACGATACTACTCTGGAAACGCTGATAGATGACAAGGTCGTATTTTTTGGTGGTTATGCACGCACCTTTTATGCCAAATTTATGCCTAAAAAAAAACTGGATGATGACAAAGACAAGAATGTTGGCAAACGCATGGATTTTGATGTTCTTAGCCTCGATGCCAAAGACACGGCCACCAAAACGCAAAAAGCATTGCAAGAAGCCGGGTTTCACAACGTCTTTGTCAGACAACATCCACCCATGGGACAACTCATTCCGATTTCCTACGAAGTTCTTGTTGATAACCAATCTGTGGCTGTCGTCTACCAACCCAACACCTGTTACAATTACAACAGAGTGCAACTACATAAAAAAGAAATATGTATTGCCACCATCGATACCATTTTAACATTTTATTTGGCATTTTATTACTCCGGACGACCCCAATACGAAAAAGAACGACTTCTCTGTATGGCGCAATTCCTGTTTGATGTACAAAAAGAGACGAAACTGTTGCAAAAAGGAATTTTGAAACGGTTCAATAGTAGCTGCATCGGACACACCAATACCCTCGCAGAAATCATGGCCGAAAAAATGGAGAAACGCAGGCTGGACAAGAATAGTATGGAATACAAATTACGCTTCTTTCGTTATGTTCCTGTTTGACCTTTGTTATTTCGTAATTCTTGTAATTTTTGTAATTCTTTATCAATACTACTCTTCTCTGGTTTATATGTTTCATCTATTTTATTTTTTATTGGTGTTTGTGTAAAACGTTGAGAACCAATATACCCTCTTTGCCTTGCACTAGTATCATATGTAATTTCACTTGTTATCCTTGGTTTTGACTCCGGTTCAAATTTATATGTTTCTTCAAAATTATATGTTATAGGTTCTTCTATGATAGGTTCTTCTATGGGTATTGTATTTTCAATAGGTTGGTTAGCAAAAAATGATTCTGTATCACCCGAAACTTTCTTTATATTAGCTCGAGTATTTCTTACCTTCTGAGGAGTTATATCATCCTCCTCCTCAAATAATGGTGTATCCCAATCAATGGATGATGCTCGTGAACGTGGCGGTGATGATGGTGGTGATGATGATGATGATGATGCTCGTGAACGTGGTGATGATGATGATGATGATGCTCGTGAACGTGGCGGTGATGATGATGATGATGCTCGTGAACGTGGCGGTGATGATGATGATGATGATGATGATGGTGATGATGGTGGTGATGGTGATGGTGATGGTCTTTTTAGTGGCGGTGGTAGTCTTGGTGGTGGAAGAAAGTTCCTTCTTACAACAGGTGGAACAAAATTTACAAAAGGTTGTGTAGGAGCAACAGTAGGAACAGTAGCAACAGGAGCAACAATAGGTTGTTCAGGAATGATATCGGGAGCAGGAACGACAGGTTCTTCAGGAAGGACAGGTTCTTCAGGAACGACATATTCGTGTATCACGTATTCAAATGCAGGAACTGCACCCTGTAGGGACGTCAAAAGAAGTGAATCATTGTAGTAATCCACATTGTATTTCACTACTTCGTACAGCGATTTCTGCTTTTGTAAAAACCCTTCAAACAACTCGTTTTTTGTTTTTTTTTCAAATACCATCACTGTCTTTCCATTGTTGAATTGGTTTGGCGGTCGGGTATATAAATAATAACAATTCATTGTCCATGCATCCTCCTTGATGCCCGTTGCTGTCGTCACCTCTTTGAATTCGGAAAACAAAAAGGGCAATGTAAACGCCTGGTTGCCCTCGAAATACATCAAAAAACTATCGGCGGACAGATTGTCTTCTGGGAAAAATTCCGTGCCAATCTGCTCCCTCTTGACAGCATTATCGTCTGTACGCAATTCATTGGGATTCGTTGTGGACCCTCCGAGCATTCTCTGTGACAATGGTTTGATTTGTTTCTTAAACTGTTCCCATTCCTTTTCGACAAATTCATGTTCTGTTGTCCATTTTTCCAATGCCACACTCAAATCAAAAGTGGTTGGAAGCGAAATACCTGTGCGCAACATTGTGTCCACCGCTGTAAACAAATGATTCAAATGCAACAAATACTCTTCCAAATTGGTGGGGTCCTTGTTTTTACACAACCGTAATCCAACATAATACAAAAAACCCGGATAACGAGGGTTATGCATCCTCTTCAGAATCTTGTATATCATCTTTGCCATCTCCAACAACGCCCTCGGAGGAGAACCCACTATTGTAGGTTGGTAATGTCCTCCCATTTCGTAATAAATTTTGTCAAAGATGGCCTTGTTCTGTTTGACATAGCGTGTCACGTTGGACATGTAACAGGGCACCGAAAGTGAAGTAGTGGCGTCCTTGACAAAATAGTTGCCATTGAGAGATTGAATAAACAGTGATTCAAACTTTGTTGAAGAATTTTCTGTATTCTTTTTTATCACTTCATCGGTTGCTTTCTTTACTTTGCCATCATGAATAACATACCACATACCGAAATCATATGTACTTACATTATCCGACTGAATCTTATTATCTTTTTCTTCCCATGTGAATCGTAACAAGTCACATTTGTTCCCTTCTTTGTTAAATCGTATCAACAAACTATCTGCTGAATCTTTTGGCATCTTATGTCGTTGTTCCTCCAATAGCAAGTCCTGTGCTCGTTGCCACGAACAAAACAAATTCCCCTGTTTGCGAATCATATCCAGGTTCTTTAACCGCTCCAACACTACGCGCGCATACTTCCGTTTTTTTGTTTCTTCCACGTCCAACTTCTTGGTTTGCAGCGTATCATTGTTGAGTCTGGATGCCTCCACCAACAAAGCATATACCTTGTCCGCTTCTTGGCCTCCTTTCCTCTTTTTCTGCTCGCGAAATTCACACAAATGGTATTCCACCGTATCACGTTCCTGTACCCAATTTGCCACCAAAGCAGCATCCACTGTATCAGTATCCATATTTTTTTGTACATGAGCAATGTACTGATTCATATTCATCTCCATTTTGCGCTCCATGCTTTGCTCGGCTGCAAAATACTCACGGAATCCTTCGTTGGCCGGGTCCTGAAACACATGCAAGATGAATTCCATGTTTCGTTTCACATGTTCCCATGTATACAGAGTCGTAAACTCGGGAGCCGTATCCAAAACTTTACTGTTTGCACTAATATACGATGCCACATTGGAAACACCTTTTTTGATACTCGTTTTCCAAGAAACCGATGGTGTCTGCAAATGTGTTCCTTTGATGGTAAAATTCACCATATCAACGATGGCTACAATACTATGAACCCCTATTTTTCTTTACCGAATCAAACATTTCTTGGAAGGTGGATACATCCTTACAAATGCCAACATACCCCCTGTAAGGCGTTTCTAAAAAGGGGTATCCTCTCTTTTCACTCTGAAAATTGAAAAAGGAGCTTAGAACTTCTGGGTATGTATTTATATTGCTTTGACAATCGCGACTTCTCTGAACCAATGTCTGCAACAACTTCACGTATTGTGGGTATTCAGTTTGGTATGATGTCACCTGAGGAGATTGAGCGTAATTCGGTAGTGGAAATCACATCGAGGGAGACGTACAACAACAACAAGCCGGTGATTGGTGGGTTGTTTGACCCGCGTATGGGTGTCTTGGAAAAGGGTTTCATATGTCCTACAGATGGGTTGAATTACATTCATACGCCGGGTTATTTTGGCCACATCAAGATGGCGCGTCCGGTGTTTTTCATCCAGCATTTGAAGCAAATCATTGGTATTTGCAAATGTGTATGTTTCAAGTGTTCACGCCTCCTGATTGACAAACGGGCCAACCAACATATTTTGGAGTTAAGTATGAAAGAGCGCTGGGAGGCAGTCCAAGAAAAATGTGCCAGCATTCATCGTTGCGGCGATGGCAACATGGATGGTTGTGGTACGCGCAAACCGAGCAAGTTCAAGCATGAGGGAATGGCGACTTTGACAGCGGTATGGGAATTGGCTGAGATGGAAAATGTGAATGTGCGATTGACACCCGAGTTGTTGTTGCGCAATTTCAAACGCATTACAGACGAAGACGTGAATTTCATGGGGTTCAGTCCTCTGTGGTCACGCCCTGAGTGGATGATTTGCACGATTTTGCCGGTTCCTCCACCTGCGGTAAGGCCGAGTGTAAAACACGATGCGCAGCAAAGAAGCGAGGACGATTTGACGCAGATTTACAGCAATGTCATCAAGGTCAACAAAGAATTGGCGACGAAAATCAATGAGAATGCGCAGACGACGGTCATTGAAAACGTCACCAACATTTTGCAGTATTTCGTCGCCATGATTGTCAACAACAAGACGAAGGGGTCACTGCCATTGCAACAGAGGTCAGGAAGACCCTACCAGTGTATCATGACGCGTATCAATTCGAAAACGGGTAGAATAAGAGGCAATTTGATGGGCAAGCGTGTGAATTATTCGGCGCGTTCGGTCATTACTGGTGACCCCAATTTGTCGATTCGGCAGTTGGGTGTGCCGATGAAAATCGCCAAAAACATTACCAAACCGGTGGTGGTGAACGAACGCAACCGCGACGCCCTCATGCAGTTGGTTCGAAATGGACCGGATGTGTATCCGGGTGCCAAGACGATTCAGAGGAAAAATGGATTGTTGATTTCGTTGCGTACATCGGACCGCGAGACCTTGCAACTCTATCCTGGTGATGTGGTGGCTCGACATATGATGGATGGGGATGCTGTGTTGTTCAATCGACAACCTTCGTTGCATCGGATGTCGATGATGTGTCACATTGTCAAGATTATGGAGCAAGGGGATACGTTTCGAATGAATGTAGGAGACACTCGACCCTACAATGCGGATTTCGATGGTGATTAAATGTCTTGTCACCAACAGGAGGCGTGAAAAGCGTGATACCTCCTAGTGTAAATATTTCAACAGAAAGGATACCTGAGGAAAATGTATAAAAAGCAAAAATATTCTTAGATGTAATGGAAACAAAACCAGTAATTGTCTCACAATGTTGTTCGAAATGCCAAGAAAATAAGCCAGTAGAAGAATTCCACGCGAGAAGAAAAGTATGTAAGGGGTGTCGTAAAAAGTTATCAGCAGAGAAATACCAAAGAACCAAGGAAAGGATTGAAAAAGAGATAAATGTAATACAGGAAATGCCATGCAGTAAATGTCAACAAACAAAACCAATATCCTCTTTCTCGAAATGCAAAACATTTTGTAAAGACTGTAACAATGAACATCGAAGGAAAAAGTATCAGGAAAATCCTGAACTCCGACGGAAGTTGATACAGAGTGCGTCAAGTTTTAAAAGCAACAAGGCTCTTGAAATGCGCAAAAAGAAGGAAGAGGAATTAGGTATTGGCAATAAAAAATGCAGATTCTGTTTGCAAATAAAACCGAGTGAAAAGTTCAGGCATAATCGTTTAAAATGCCGCGACTGTGAAAGGGATGACCCTAAGCAAAAATTCAATCGAGCCATTCGGTCTAGAATTTACCTATGCTTAAAAAAAAAGTCAAGTCATACTATTGAATACCTTGGTTGTAGTTATGAAGAGTATCACGAATGGATACTAAACCATAATTACAATATGGAAAATCGTAGTTATTGGCATATTGACCACGTCATTCCTTTGTCCAATTTCAATCTCGACAATAAAGAAGAGCAACTCTTGGCTTTTAATTGGAGAAACACGACACCCCTACCTTGTAAGGAAAACCTGGCAAAAAATAAACGAATAGATAAGGCGCAATTAGAACAACATTGGAACAAACTGGTAGAATACCATGAAAAAAAGAATATTACTATACCTCAAGTATTTGTTGAATTATTTATGCAACGTAATCAAATTGCGGGAACACCCTAAAGATATAACTACCACTTCCTGTGGAAACACAGAGCAAGGAACTCGGTTAACTGCCGAACACAATGGTAATAATGTTATATATGAAGGTTTTGACATGGGTCAAAACTTGAAATGGGCAATCCGCAGCCAAGTCCCTAATCTCACTATGACAGAGAATGGGAAAGGTTCAGAGACTAAACGGTTACGGGTCGTATATGATGGTCTAGTCAACCTGATACGGCACAAGATATAGTCCGGCCCTGTTGGAAACTACAGGGACGTGCATACGGAGATGAATATGCACATGCCGCAAAACATTATGGCAGAAACGGAGTTGAAGAACATTGCTGCGATTCCTTATCAAATAGTGAGTCCAGCGAACAATGCGCCCATCATTGGTATTTTCCAGGATTCCCTGTTGGGTAGTTTTCGATTTACGCGCGAAAATGTGAAATTCGGTGCCAAACAGGCCATGAATTTGTTGATGGCGTACCCGCATGTCAACTTGGACAAGTTGGAAAAGGCCATGTATGGATTGCGTGCAGAAGAGGGTCAAAAGCCGGGTAATGTTACCAATTTCCAGATTTTGTCGCAAATTCTACCGCCGTTGTCCTTGATTCAAAAGAACAAACAATACGACGACAGCAAAGATGTTTATTGCGAATCCAACAATGTCATTGAAATCCGCAACGGCGAAATGTTGCGCGGACGTGTTGATGCCACCATCAAGAACCTGATTCACCGCATTTACAACGATTATGGCTACATGGAAGCCTCGCACTTTATCGACAATTGGCAAAACGTCATCACCGAATACATGAAAACCAGTGCTTTTAGTGTGGGAATTGCTGACTTGTTGGCCGACGCCAAAACCAAGGACAAGATACAGGAAATCATGGTACGACAAAAGGCCAAGGTACAACAGGTGATGGACCAGGTACATTTGGGCGTCTTTGAAAACAACACGTCGCACTCCAATTCGGAGCGGTTCGAAATCGAAGTGCGTAACTTGCTCAATGCCGTCGGTGATGAAACTGGCAAACTCGTACGACAGAACATGCATGGCGACAACCGATTCGTCACCATCATCAACTCTGGTTCCAAGGGTTCGCCACTCAATTTATCGCAAATGATTACTTGCGTGGGTCAGACCAATGTAGAAGGCAAACGAGTCCCGTATGGTTTCGACAGTCGCACGTTGCCACATTACACGAAATACGACGATTCACCCAATGCACGCGGCTTCATTGAGAATTCATACATTTCTGGTCTCACAGCCGAAGAACTATTCTTTCATGCTATGGGCGGACGAATCGGCCTCATTGATACAGCTGTCAAAACCAGTCAGACAGGTTACATTCAGCGTCGTCTCATCAAAGGTCTCGAGGACTTGAAGGTCGAGTATGACATGACGGTGCGCAACAACAAGAGGAAGGTGATTCAGTTTCAGTATGGTGAAGACGGTTTTGACCCAACCAAGGTAGAAAACCAGCCAGTGAAATTGGTGAGCATGTCATTGGACGATATCTATTTGTATTACGACTTCACTGGTCTGCATCAAAATGAGTCGAATTTGTCGTACATTTACAATGCGGCGACCAAGAGTCGTTTCGGTAAGCAAAAGGAAGAGTTGAAAAAGTATTGTAAAAAATACACGGAAATGATGGTGAAGCGTCGGAAAGAGATTGTTCAGTATGTGTTCAAAGGCAAGACAGACGATACGGTACGGTTGCCTGTAGCATTTCATGCCATGATTACCAATTGGCAAGGACAATTGAATTTGAGTGCGCAGTCGCTGGTCGACATTACCCCTGTAGAGGTGTTTCAAAAGGTGGAAGCTGCGTTTGAGCGAATTCGTTCGTTTTCGTTTGTGCCTGTGTATGAATTGTTCGAGACCTTGTTCTTCTTCTACTTGAACCCGCGCGAATTGTTGGAAAAGAAGCGATTTCATGATTCGGCCATCCAAGTGCTCCTCGAGTCCATCGTGCTACGTTTCAAGCAGGCTATTATCTCCCCTGGTGAAATGGTGGGTATTGTAGCGGGTCAATCGATTGGGGAGCCGACGACGCAACTGACACTGAACACGTTTCATACGGCCGGGTCGGCCAAGTCGAATGCGACGCGTGGTGTGCCACGTATTGAAGAGATTTTGCGGTTGACCAAGTTCCCCAAGACGCCGTCGTTGACAGTATTTCTGAAGGGGGAAGACCGTTTCCAGAAAGAAAAGGCAAATGCATATTCGAAAATCATGCGTTACACCAAGTTGGTGAATGTGGTAAAGCAGGTAGAAATTGTGTTTGACCCGGTCGACAACCGTTCCCAACTTCCCGAGGACCAGAAATTGATGAATCAGTTTCTGGAGTTTGAGAGATTGGTAGAGTCTTCATCCACCGAATCCGCAGCGACGTTTGCCAACCGTTCGAAATGGATTGTGAGGTTAGAGGTGGATGCAGAGACTCTTTTTGAGAACAACATCACGATGGACGATATCGATTTCGCCATCCAAAACAGTCACCTCGGACCCTTTGTTCAATGCGTCTATTCCGATTTTAATTCCGACAATTTGGTCTTTCGTATTGCCGTCGACCAAGCAGCACTCAGCAAACGCAAGGCAGCCAAAGCCCTCGATTTCAACGACGATATTTATACGTTGAAACTGTTTCAAGAGACATTTCTGAACAACATTGTATTGCGTGGTGTCGAAGGTATCAAAAACGTCTTGCTACGCGAAGTCAAAAACTTTGCCTTTGAAGAGGACGGCCAGTTTAAGAAGAAGGATATGTGGGTTCTGGATACCACTGGCAGCAATTTGCTGGACGTCTTGGCACTGGATTACATCGACACCTACAAGACATACACCAACAATATTTCTGAAATCTTTGATGTATTAGGCATCGAAGCCACACGTCAATCCATCTTTAACGAAATGGAAGACGTCATGGAATCCAGTGGCAGTATCTATATCAATTACCACCACCTATCCCTCTTGTGTGATAGAATGACGGCCAACAAGGAGTTGGTGGCGATTTTCCGAACCGGCATCTTGAATGACGATATTGGCCCCATCGCCAAAGCCACCTTTGAAGTGCAGACAGACGAATTCTTGAAAGCGGCTCGCCATGGAGAACTGGACACGATGCGAGGAGTATCGGCCAATGTCATGTGTGGTCAGACGGGTTATTATGGAACACATGCTTTCAATGTACTGGTCGACATGCCCAAGTTCCGTTCGTTGCCAGACAATCCCCCACCGCAACACAAGCCGGTTCAGGAATCGATGAAGCAAAACGGTGTACCACAGGGAGAAGTGCCGACAATTGACAATGGATTGTCGCAGTTTGATGTCAAGATAGCGACGGACCCCTGTGCCAAGTCAAATTTGCTGAATGACGATTATGACATGGGATTTTAGATGTGTGTGATTGTGTCATTTCTTGAAAACCCCTTCTGTAAGGGTTGTCAAGAACGGTTGTTTTATCGAGAGGTAATGTAATATGGGAAGGGATACTAAAAAATATACAACAGTGGAAGGATACGAAGATTCCGTAAAGAAAGTCGGGGATTTATTGGACGTGGCCAATCGTCCCGGGTTCTCGGCCAAGTCCAAACTGGATTTTACAGCCGGCGATTTTTCTTTTTTTAAGCCCTATGTGTTTGGCGAATTCAACCCTACTGAAATCACATACGGAGAAACAAAAATCATTCCTTCCAACAGTGATTACACAAACGATGCTGTGCAAATGAAAGACATTGTTCATTTGGACATGTCTTGCAGTGCCACTGACCTGGCCTACGTTGACTTTTCCGGATGTAACCCATCTGACCCCACCTTTCTTTCTCTCTGGGGAGCTACCAATTCGTATTTTTCAGAAGCAACACCAGGGGCAAGTCCTGGTACATCGTCCATCCATGGCCCTACAGATTTAAAGAAACAATGTTTCCGTTCACACTATTGTGCCAACAGTTACATGTCCAAATCGTTGGCCATGATGAACCAATATAGTTCTGGTATGGAAAAACGTTTTTTGGATTTAGAAGACATGTATTTCAGAACCTGTTTGCAAATTTTTAATTATGTTTTGGCCATTGTCTTGATGATTTGGATAATAATCTCCCAACTATCATATAAAACCAAGTCTATCACGTAATGACAAGCTGTGTATCCTACGTAGACTGTCAAGAAAAATACATACAATCCATTCAATCCGTCAACAAAAGTTATGGCGCCCTTTTGAGCTTAAAAGATGACCCAAGCAACCCCTCTTTTGCCATTCAACAACAAAAAGTAGCCAATTCCCTGCAGGACCTCAATGTCGCCATTGACCAATTCAACATTTTTCTGAACGACAACAAAAATAGCCACCAAAATGGCACCTATTCCAAAGAGGATTACAAAAAAGTCATGGCCATGCGACAAGAACTCGAAACACAATCCGATATACTGAAAAGTCGATTCGGCGCACCCAAAAAATATGGAGCTATCGATAATCTCTATGACGAATATCACTCCAACTACAATTCCATGGTCTATACTATGATTCTTGTCTGCCTCGTTGCCACCATTCTCATCTATTTTCTCTTTCGTAACCTTTAAAAAATACACCTTTTAGATACAATACACCTTGCCATTGCTATTCATGGACCCCTGTTTCGAACAACAAGTGGGAATCGCTTGTTGACTGACAATTTGCGTTCCAGCAGGAATGCAGTACAAGGTGGGTCGAAGACTTTTTTTCTTTGTGGGTGTCATTCCTTCTTGTGTCGTCAAAAACATAAAAACAATCAGAAGAAGTATCACCACTGTAACGAATCCCAATGTGTTTTTCATTCTGTATACCGGAGGTTTCATTCTGTATACCGAAGGTTTCATTCTGTATACCGGAGGTTTCATTCTGTATACCATGTGTACAGTATAAAATAAAAATATTTTGAAAACAAATATAAATAAAGAGAGCAACTTATATTGCTATAATGATTGCGCAGCATGCTTATTTGACACAAAAAGGATATACCATTCCTAAATCCGTGTTGTCACCTTCCCAGTTGGAACAATTACGTAAAGACCTCTTTAAAAAACCTGTTATCCACGGAATGAACAAAACCTTACAGGAAGGATTTCCGATTTATCGCGAAAATGAAAAAAAAATATATCTTCCACGCTATTACGGAATCCAACACTTTGGGCATCCCTCCCTCATTGAACTCCCCCCAGGTCATGACATCGATACACCCTTTTCCACCCAACGCACCTTGTTTCCACACCAAGTCGAAGCCGTGGACGCCTACCTACATACAGTGACACAACCCCCCTGTAAGGATTCTTCGAAACAAGTATCACATTGTGGCGGCGGCATTTTGGAGTTGGCTTGTGGTATGGGAAAAACGGTGATTGCATTGCATTTGGTGAGCCGGCTTCGTAAAAAAACGCTTATTTTGGTACACAAAGAGTTTTTGATGAACCAGTGGATAGAACGCATCGAAGAATACTTGCCCACTGCGCGTATTGGGAAACTACAGGGACCGAAACAGGAAATCGACGGAAACGACATCGTCATCGGAATGATTCAATCTATTTACAATCGTGACTTTCCCCATGGTATGTTTGATTCTTTCGGTTTCACCATCATCGACGAAGTGCATCGTATCGGCAGCAGCGAATTCAGCCAAACTCTTTCGAAAATTGTCACTCCCCTGACTTTGGGGATTTCGGCCACCGTAGAACGCAAAGATGGATTGACAGACGTACTCTTTGCCTTTGTGGGGCCAAAACTATTCAGCGCCAAACGCGAAACAACACAACAAGTTGTCCAGGTACGCGCCGTCACTTTCCAGACCCAGGACCGCGACTTTTGCGAAGTCGATTATGATTTTCGTGGTCAAGTCAAGTACAGCACCATGATGACCCGCCTATGCACCTTTGGCCCACGCACCGACCTGTTGGAACGCCTCATTCGCGACACCTACGCACGACAACCACAATCACAAATCATCGTGTTGGGTCACAACCGTTCATTACTCGTCGACTTGTACAAACGATTTCAACGACCTCATACCATTCAACCCTCTGTAGGGTATTACATCGGCGGGATGAAGCAGTCGGCATTGCAAGCAAGTGAAACATGCTCCGTCTTGTTAGCCACCTTTGCCATGGCAGCCGAAGCACTCGATATCAAAACTCTTTCAGTACTCGTATTGGCTACTCCCAAAACAGATATCGTACAGTCTGTGGGACGCATCCTGCGAACCCAACATAGTCAACCTCTTATTCTTGATATTGTCGACGTTCACGAACCATACCAAAACCAGTGGAAACGACGTCGCGCGTACTATCGCAAATGTGGTTATGATATTTGGACCACACCGTCCAACCAATATACAGGAGATATGACGTCAATATCATGGACCAAATATGCACCCAAAACAAGAAAAGGATGTGCCGTGGAAGAAGAAGATGAGGGACTCACTGGACTGGAAGATATGACCCTATAAATTGAGAAACCAATTGTTTGGACTATAAAAATATTATTATTTTGTAACTTTTACCAAAAAAAGTTACAAAAGGGTTTGTAGAATCCCTACAGGAAGGGTTATATATGCGGCGAAGCCGCTTTGTATATGCGGTGAAGCCGCTTTGACCAAGGTTTGCGGTGAAGTCACTATCTTTTTCTCGTATTGGTTTCAAAAAAAGATTCCAGCGGTGGATTTGGATTGGTTGTAGGGTTCTACAGGCACTGTTTCTTCCAAAAAGGTTTCAATACTGGTTTCATCTGCGGGGGGTGTGAGGCAGAAAATAGAGGTAGGGTCTTTGAGAACCCATTTGTGCATATTTTTCTCGATAAACATGCAAGCATGACAATTGCGGATGCGTTCCTTGTACTCGTCCAGAATCGTTGGTTCAATGTCGACCAACGGTTTGCGAATCAAAAACAAAATATCATCCACATCAGGGATGGAGACCAGGTATTTGCTGGGATAGTCGGGGGCGGCCGATGTGGGGTCAGCCGGTTCCACGAGGAAATAAAAATAGCCGAAACGGTCGTCGCGTTGTCGGAGCAGCAGGTCGGGTCCATACATAAATACAGGTTGGGGCACAATGGAATAATCATGGCGGTACAGAACGTCAATACGGGGCACCAATTCAAAAAACCGTTTGGTTTCGTCCGTCAAGGAGCCACCGGACGTCAACAAAGATAAATAATGAATCTCGGAAATACTTTTCCAATGGGTACGTGTATCCTGTTCCCTGTAGGGTAGTTTGGACCAGTCCAAGAAAAGGTATAAGGATTCATTGTTTTCGGATTTGTAGAAGCCGCGAAAGAGGTCGGCCATGGTTTCTGAGATGGATTTCGATGGGTCTTGGGGAGAGGCTGTTGTATTGATTTCCTGGTCCGACATACCAAACAAGTTTTTGATATGTTCAAAGGCATCGTTTTGCAAAGTAATGGTTTCTTTTTCGCGGACGGCTTCGTTGTCGCCTTCGGAGGAAACATGGTAGGCGATTTCGGGGAGAGAACCATCTTCCAATACTACATATTCTACAAACGGTTTGTCCAAACCAAACAGGGGATTGATGCGGTATGCAGCGACATGGATTTTGGATTGTTTGTGTTCTGGTAGGGTCGACAAAAGAGGAATATCTAAATAAATAAACGACGCATTCGTGACAGAACTAGCAGATGGAGTTAAATCCTTGGAAGGAAATACTGTGTCTGGCTCTGGAAAAACAACATTGGTATTGTCTTCCGGCCACAAAGAAGTCGTCGTTCTTTTTAGTTTTTGAGTTGCCCATACAGGGTCTTTCGATTGTGTGTCGTCTTTCGATTGTGTGTCGTCTTTTATTGTTGTTGAAGGACGTTGGCTTCTGTAAATCATACAGTCGATAGAGAAAACAATTATACTCTTTCATATTCTGTTGGACCCATAGTAATATATGTTCCATTTCTTCCATCATTATTATTCTTAGAATTTTGATTAATTTCTTTGAAAGTTTGTTCTCTTTGAGTTGTCCAACTCTCCGGATTACAAAAAAAATTCCATTGACAATACATTAAACAAAAAACTCCACAACATCCTACAATAACAACAATAGCAATCAAAATGTCGTCTGTAATAACATTGGATGTTTTTTCAATAATTTTTTTTTGTTTTGATGGTGATGAAGATATGGATGGTATGTTTGATGATATGATGGATGGTATTGTTGTAGGACCTTTAGTAGGAGGTGTTCTTAAACGTATGGGAAGGGAAGTCGTAGGTGAAGATGAGATTGGTTTGAATGATGGATATTTGGTATCGTTAATAACAGTTTCCACATTCACTGTGTTATTTGCATCACCAATTCGATAGATGGCGAAGAAAAGCAATAAAAGAAATTTGGCGTAGGGGGGAAGAAATCCTCCACCGTGTATGGAACGACGACTTTTTGTTTGGTTTCTCTTTTTTCTTTTGTTACGCTTTGTTTTTTTGTTTCCACCCGTAATCAAAGGGTGAATATTTCCAAAAGCAGTTTTCAGTTCTGTAATAAAACTCTTCAACAATTGATTACGTTCTCCGTTTTTTATCAGAATCAATAATTGCTCTTTGATATCAGGTTTCGACAATTGTTGTACAAATTTAATTATATAAGAATAGTATTCGGTTTGAAGCAAAAGTGTTTCGAAAATAGTATCTAAATCCAAGATGTTAATTGTGTTTGCCTCAAGAAGAAATCTAAAAATCTTGTTTTTGAATTCATTTAATTTGAAATCTTGAATATTGATTTCGATTAGTTTTTCAAGGAAACTTTCTAAGTTATATTCTTCTTCTGATAATAATAAGGTACCTACTTCACTCATTGTATATTTTTCAATGAGAAAATAAGGTGAATGGAGGAGTGACGAGTGAGTGTGTGGGTGAGAATGATATTGGAGAGATATTGATATATCGTGATGAGGAGAATGGGAAGGTATTGATGCATGAGATGTTGCATCGTGTGGGAGGAAAAGGAAGTGAAAGTTATATAGAATATTGGGGAATGCGACTGAGTTTGATGATGTTATGTATCAGAAAAAAAGAAAAAATCAACTCGTATTTCCAAAGAATAGAAACAGAAAAAGTTCATTCGTGTACACGACTACCTCTTCTAGATAATAAAGAATTTGC